>Ga0335081_10002690_pt1 | contig 27940 bp, 27 predicted proteins | sample Lox_Sample_35_FD_206713 | JGI IMG/M metagenome (GOLD analysis project Ga0335081, IMG submission 206713) | Soil microbial communities from Loxahatchee National Wildlife Refuge, Florida, United States - Lox_Sample_3.5 | ecosystem: Environmental > Terrestrial > Soil > Wetlands | place: USA...
GCCGCCTCGAACGCCTCGGCCACCTGCCGGAAACACCGCTCCACCAGCGCGAGGAAGAGCGCCTTCTTGGTCGGGAACAGCCGGAACAGGTAAGGCTGGCTGATCCCGGCCCGGCGGGCCACGTCCTCGGTCGATGTGCCGTCCAGCCCGCGGCTGGCGAACTCGGCGACAGCCGCCGTGAGTACCGCCTCGCGGCGCTCGCCGGCTGTCATCCGCAGTCCGGTCCGGGTCATGGGCACTAAGGTAGTAATCACTCACTAACTTGTCAACCAGCGCTCTCGGCTGGCCCGGTCGGCCGCCCCGGCGCACCGGCCGTGCTCACCTTGCCCAAGCACCCCACCCTGCGTGCTGAGGTGCCCTAACATCGACCAACCGGGGTGGAGCGATGGGGAGCGTCAGCGGTGGCGAGTTGTCTGCATGGGCATCCCGTTTCCGCAGGGTCGGAGTTCTGCGATATCTGCGGAGACGATGTCCGGCCTGTCTGTGGGCAGGGGCATCGCAGCGGCACGGGCGCCCAGTTCTGTGAGACGTGCGGGGAGTCGCTGCTGGCGCCACAGCAGGCCGGTGAGGAGCAGGCCGTGGCGCCGGTGCTGGAATACAGCAGTGGCTCCTTCGCCGACTTCATCGCGGGCGACGAGCCGGACATAGGCGCCGCCGTGACCGAGTCGGCCAGCCCTGCCATGACCGAGTCGGCCAGCCCCGCCGTGACCGAGTCGGCCAGCCCCGCCGTGACCGAGTCGGCCAGCCCTGCCGTGACCGAGTCGGCCAGGCCCGCCGTGACCGAGTCGGCCAGCGCTCCCGGGCCCGATCTGCCCAGCACCGGTACAGAGGGGGCAGACGCCGATCGGGCAGACGCCCCCGGTACCGGGGACTACGAGCCCATCGACTACGGGGCCGATCTCTACCGGACCGACGCCGACGGGACCGGCGCTGCTGGGGCGGATGTGTACGGGGCCAGCGCGTACCGCACCGGCGCCCTCGAGGACGCGCAGCCCGAGGTGCCCGCGCCCGCCCGGCCCGCCGCCGGCAACGGCTCCAGCGGCCCCAGCACCCGGCCGATGGATGCGGCCCCGCTCATCGGCCTGGCGGCCGATACGGGCGGGATCACCAGCACCAAGCCGATGAACCTGGGCCCGCGCCTGGTCTTTCCCGAGCCGTGGCGTGACGCCCACGCCGATGTGCTCGCCAGCCTGCCGCCTTATGTGCATGAGGTGGCGAGCCTGCCACCGGCCAGCCCCCGCCGGGGGCGCACGCTGATCATCGCGCTGGCCCTGGTGGTGCTGGCGGGGGGCGGCACGGCGGCCGCGCTCACCCTGCTGGGCCACCATTCGTCCGTGCCGCAGGCGGCGCCGCACGCCAGCGGCTCGCCCGCCGGGTCGGCCCCGGCCAGCCCGGCGGCGTCCACAGCGAGCGCCAGGCCCTCGCCGGGGCTGCCGGTGCGCGCCTCGGGATGGACCGCGCCGGTGCCCATCGACCAGACGGGGCTGGAGGCCAGCAACGCGATCATCACCGGGCTGTCCTGCCCGCAGGTCACCGCCTGTTATGCCGTGGACAGCGCCGGGAACGTGCTGTCGTCCACCTCCCCGTCGGCCAGTACCCGGGGCACCTGGCACGTGGTTGCCAAGGACCCCAACGGCCTGGTCGCGATCTCCTGCCCCACCGCCAGCTCCTGCCTTGCGGTGGACAAGGCCGGCGACGTGATCACCCTGAGCAACGGCGCCTGGAGCAACCCGGTTTACGTGGACGACCGGTCCGGCGTCTTCACCGCGGTGTCGTGCCCGGAGGTTACGTTCTGCATGGCCGCGGACAGCGGTGGTAACGCGTTCGCCTACACCGCCGCGTCGGGAGCGTGGCAGCCCTTCACCGTGGATACCAGCGGCGGCGGGCTCACCGGCGTCTCCTGCACCGGCCCTGACAGCTGCGTGGCGGTCGATACCGGCGGCGGGGCCTACACCTATGACGGCAGCTCGTGGAGCGCCGCGGTCCCGGTGGACGTCGGGCAGGCCTTCACCACGGTGTCGTGCGCGGGCCCGTCGTTCTGCGCGGCGACCGACGACGGCGGCAAGGGCGCGATCCTGGCTGACGGCACGTGGAACGTGGCGGGGATGGGCACCAGCGCCGACGCGCTGTCCTGCCCAGCCGACGGGTTCTGCCTGGCGACCGACGGGTCAGGCGGCGCGGTCGTCTACCAGGGCGGCGCCTGGTCGACGGTCACCAGGATCGACGGGCATCAGGCCATCGACATGCTGAGCTGCCCGGCCCGCAATGCCTGCACCGCCATGGACCGCCGCGACAACGTGCTGTACTACGCACCCAGGTCCGCGGGCTGACCTGGTCTGGATCCCCGTCCCTGGTCCGGTTCCGCTGGGGATCTGCTGAGGCGGCTTGCCCGCAGGCCAGCGGCGGGCCAGGGTGGGCCACGTGACACGGCGGGTGAGAAGATCAGCGCCTGGCTGCCCAGGCTCCGGACCGAGCGAGGTCGCATGCAAGGACGTTCCGTGATCCCGCGGGGCATGGGCACAGGTGGGGGGAGAGCATGGCGGCAGGCGGCCGCCGGGACGCTCCTGGGCTGTGCCGCGCTGCTGGCCTCCGGCTGCGCCAGCGCCAGCCAGCCCGCCCCGGCGGCCCCGGCCCAGCCCTCGCAGGCCACGCCCGCGGCAACGGCCATCAGCCCAGCGCAGCGGAAGACGGCGGCCCGCAGCTACCTGGCGATCGCCCGGCCGGCGAACCGGCGCCTCGATCGCGACTTTGACGGCCTCGAAGACGACGGCCACGATGATCTCGCCGCGGCCCAGGCCGACCTGCTGGACGCCGCGGCCACCGAGCGCCTGTTCGACCGCCGCCTGCTGCGCCTCAAGCTCCCCCCGGCAAGCGAGCCGTTCGCCCACCTGCTGGTCACCGCGAACCAGGCCCGGGCCCGGCTCACCGTGGCGGCGGCCGCCAGCACCTCGCTGAGCCAGCTCCGCGGCTACGAGGGCCGGCTCACCGCCGCCAATGAGCCGGTGGAGGAAGCGGCAAGGGTGATCCGGAGCCAGCTGGGCCTGCCGCCTCCCGAGACGAGCTAGTGCATGTCCTGCCGCCGGCCGGGTTCCGCCAGCCGCGCCACGCCCGGCCATGAACCCGCGTAGGCTCCTGGACGTTCACAAGGGCGTGCATGTCCCGGTGGCGGCGCCGGGCCCGGCGTAGCGAACCGGAACGGACAGCTGGAGAGGAACGTCGGCGTGAGCACGGCTACGAAATCAGGCATTGCCGGGGCCCGCGATGAGACGGCCGGCGGCCAGCGGCTGGCGTGGGCGAGCAGGCGGCTGTACCTGCCGACGGTGGTGATCGCCGTCGTGGCCGCGTGGCTGAGCTGGCGGGGCTGGAACGCACTCGACCAGTTCGGCACCGCCCGGTCCATCAACGCGGGCCGGTTCCAGCTGGCCGGGCCGGTCGTGATCGGGTTCGTGCTGGTGGTCTTCTCCATCGAGCAGCTGTGGCCGGCGGAGCGCCGGCCGGTGCTGGCGCGCGGCCACCTGCTCGACCTTGGCTACCTGGTGTTCTACGCCACGCTGGTGGTCCCGCTGATCGTGCTGATCGGGTCAGGCTTCGCCGGGCTGCTGGCGCGGCTCGAGCCGTGGCTGGTCCTGCCGCGGGTGCCCGCCGTGCCCGGCTGGTGCTTCATCGTGCTCGCGGTGGTGGGCATCGACGCCGTGGACTGGCTGGCCCATCTGGGCAATCACCAGATCAATGCGCTCTGGCGGCTGCACGCGGTGCACCACTCGCAGGAGGAGCTGAGCATTCTCACCACCTACCGGGCGCACCCGCTGGTGCACGTCAGCTTCCTGCTCTCGGCGATCCCGATCCTGGCCGTGGAGTCCAACACCGCCACCCCCGCCGTGGTGCTGACCGCATACGCGTGCCTGGGTGCCCTGCCGCACGCCAACGTCCGCTGGACCTACGGCAAGCTGGGGCTGGTCATGATCAGCCCCGCCTACCACCGCATCCATCACGCGGCGACCGGCCGGCTGGACATCAACCTCGGCACCGTGTTCCCGTTCTGGGACATGCTGTCGCGGCGGGCCGTCTTCCCGCGGCGGGACGCCGTTCCCGGCCCCACCGGCCTGGCCGGGCGGCCGGTTCCGGTCGAGCAGTCCGGCCCGCGTCCCCGTTTCGCCCGCACGATCCTGATCCAGCTCGCCGAGCCCTTCACCTCGACCAGGACGGAGTCACGATGACCGCCACCCGGAACACCCAGCGGCAGCACGCCCGCCCGCGGACCAGCGGCGCGCTCTGGCTGCTCTACCTGTGCGACGCTGGGCTGCTCGTGGCTTCCGGCCTCATTCACCTGCACCTGTGGGACATCGCCTACCGGCACGTCAAGACGCTCGACACGCTGTTCCTCGTCCAGGTGGTCCTGTGCCTGCTGGCAGCGGTCGCGCTGCTGGCGCTGCGGCACCTCGTCGTCGTGCTGGCAGCCGCGGCCCTGATGGCCGGCACGATCGTCGGGTTCGTCCTGGCCCGCACCGTGGGCATCTTCGGATTCCACCTCACCTTCAGCTCCGGGCTCGCCTACACCGTGCTGGTGATCGAGGCCGCCGCCGTCATCCTGCTCGGCATCACCGCCTGGCTGATGCCGGGCCCCGCCCGCCCAGCCTCCTGAGCTCCCGCCGCGTGCGGCCGGGGAGATACTGGCCAGATGAGCGAGGGACTGGTGGTTCCGGCGCTGGCCGCCGGGCCGTTCAGGCTGCGGCGGTTCGTGATGGCCGACCTGCCGGTGGTGCGCGAGGCGGCACAGGATCCGTACATCCCGCTCATCACCACCGTGCCAGCGGTGTTCACCGATACCGAGGGGCGCCGGTTCATCGAGCGGCAGTGGGACCGTGCCCGGCGGGGGTCGGGCTACTCGTTCGCCATCGCGGACGCCGCCACCGGCCACGCGGTCGGGCAGATCGGGCTCTGGCTGCACGACATCGGCGCCGGGCGCGCCTCGGTCGGTTACTGGGTCGCCGCGCCGGCCCGGGGACGTGGTGCGGCCGGGCACGCGCTCAGGACGCTTTCCTTCTGGGCGCTGGGCGTCCTGCGGATCCCGCGCCTGGAACTGTACGTGGAGCCGTGGAACGAGGCATCCATCCGGACCGCCGAGCGGGCGGGCTTCCAGCGGGAGGGCCTGCTGCGCAGCTGGCAGGAGGTCGGCGGGGAGCGAACGGACATGCTCATGTACTCGCTGCTGCCCGCCGACCTCCCGGACGCGGAGGCCTGATCCTCCGTCAGGGGGTCAGGACGGCACGGCGGTGGGGGGCCTGGCCGCAGCGGGACCAGCCCTCCGCGGCGCGATCCAGTGGCAGGGTCTCGCGGTCGGCGGTGATCCGGCCGTCCGCCGCATGCGCCAGGATCTCGGCCAGGGCGGCGGCTTTCTGCTCGTCGGTGAGCGCGTTGTTGGTGTAGCCGAGCACGGAGAGCACCCGGCTGCGCAGGGTGGCTGAGCTGAAACCGGCCATCGCGCCAGCCGAGGAACCGAGGTTGACCAGCCTGCCGCGCGGCGACAGCACCCGCAGCGCGGCCTCGGCGGGCACTCCCCAGACCGGGTCGAGCACCAGGTCCACCCGGTCGCCGGCGGCCTGCGCCAGCTGGCCAGCGACCGCGCCGGCGTCATCGCCGGCCAGGTCGGCGACCGCGTCGGCGCCAAGTTCGGCGGCCCGGGCGCGGCCGCGGGCGTCCCGGCAGGCGGCCACCACCCGGCCGGCCCCCAGCAGGCGGGCGGCCTGCACCGCTATCTGGCCGACGTTGCCGCTGGCGCCCAGCACGAGTACGTGCTCGCCCGGCTGCAGCTGCCCGCGCCAGGACAGCGCCATCCAGGCGGCGACCGCGGACAGCCCGAGCGCTGCGGCGAGATCGTCACTGACGCCATCGGGCAGCGGCAGCATGGCCGTCTCGGGCACCACACAGAGCTGCGCCATCGAGCCGTCACCGGGCGCCATGCCCGCGCCGCAGCTGAACCAGACCCGCTGGCCGGCCGGGGCGCTGCCGGCTTCGGCAACGGTGCCCACCCCCTGCGTCCCGGGCACGTACGGCAGCGCGGGCTGGCCGAAGTAGGAGGTCCCGGAGGCGCAGAGCAGGTCGAGCGGGTTGATCGGGGCGGCGGTGATCCGGATCAGCGCCTGGCCGGGCTGGCGGCTGGGCGCGGGATGGGAGCCGAACTGCGGCGGCTCACCGTGACGGCGGAGGACCGCCGCGCGCATAGCCGGCGCGCCGCCGCCCGTCATGAGACCGGGCCCTGGTCCTCGGTGTAGGTGTAGGTATAGGGGTTGTCGAGGACCCTGGTCTCGGGGATCTCCGGGTGCATGCCCTCTTGCCAGGCGTCGGGCCCCAGCTCGCCCTTGAGGTAGTCGACCGTCTGCCCGACCACCTCCCGTGCCTTGCCGAGGTCGGCGCCGGCCAGGTGGTGGTCGTACTTGACGACCCGGCCGTTGACGACCACCGTGTGGACGTCGCCGCGCCCGGCCTGGAAGACGACGTGGCCGTACGGGTGGAGCAGCGGGAACATCACCGGCGAGGCGTCGTTCTTGATCAGCACGACGTCCGCCTTCTTGCCCGGCTCCAGGCTCCCGGTCAGCGAGTCCATGCCGAGCGCCCGCGCCCCGCCCCGGGTGGCCCAGTCGACGACCTGCTCGGCGCGCAGGCGGTGGTGGGTCACGGTCTCATCGGCGTTGTGTGCCTCCAGGTGCTCGCGGGCACGGTCAGCGCTCAGCGTGGCCCGCATGGCGGAGAACAGGTCGGCGCTCCACCAGACGCTGGTGTCCATGGACAGCGAGACGCCGATGCCGTGCTGGCGCAGCTTCCAGGTGGGCGGGTAGCCCTGGCCGGCGCTCTGCTCGCTCTCGGTAGACAGCGACGCGTGCCCGCCGGTCGCCGCGATCCGGTGGTAGGAGTCGGGCGACAGGCTGGCGGCGTGCACGTAGATGGTGGAGGGGGTCATGAAGCCGTGCTCGTACATGAGCCGGATGCCGTCGTCGGTGGTCACCTTCCACACCCCGGCGTGGGTCGTCACCGGCACGCCCAGGTCGCGGGCCACCTCGAACGCCGCCTTCTCCGGGAAGTCCGGGCTGGCCGGGGGGACGTCGAAGGCCATCTGGAAGCCGAGCATGTCGTTGCCGCCGCTGAACCGCCGGGACACGAAGTCGCGGAACTCCGGTGCGGCCGACCACTCCCACGGGGCGGCCTGGATGTTGCCGTAGGCGAGCACGAACCGCCCCGGCACCTCCTGCAGCGCGTCCGCCGCCGCCTCGGCGTGCTCGACCGTCTGCAGGTTGTGCGACCAGTCCACGCTGGTCGTCACCCCCGCGTCGATCGCCTCGATCGCGCTCAGCAGGTTGCCCGCGTAGATGTCCTGCGGCCGGAACGACTTGCCCCATTGCAGGTAGTTCCAGACGAAGTACTGGGTGAGCGTCCAGTCGGCGCCGTACCCGCGCATCGCCGTCTGCCACATGTGCCGGTGGGTGTCGATCATGCCCGGCATGAGGATGCCGCCGGACGCGTCGATCTCGGCCGTGCCCTCGGGCACCGGGAGGCGGGGGCCAACGGCGGTGATCCGGTCGCCGGTGATGAGAACGTCGGCGCCGTGCAGGACGTGGTGGGCGTCGTCCATCGTCAGCACGGTCGCGTCGCGGAACACGATCGGCCGTCCTGGCGTCAGGTCAGCGGCGGTCAGGGCGGGTGCGGCTGTCATGAGTTACCTCCACTGTGCTGCAGTCCCAGTGCTGCAGGACCTCGGTGCTGCAAACCCTGTGCGGTACAACCCCCGTGCGGTACAACCCCTGCACTGCAAGAACCCAGTGTGCTCCAAACAGCTCCGCGCGGCGCGCGCATGTGCCCGGCTCTTACGGACATATGTCCGTAGAGCGGCTATGTGCGGCTGACCGGAACATTGGCCGGCCTGGCAGCCGGTGTCAAGTGACAACCCCGCCCGCCTGGTGCGCCGGGCAAACTGGCCATGTCCGCCATGCGGACACGGTGGCCCGGTCACGCTACAGTCGTGAAGGCATGGCCGGGCACACGCCGCAGGGCACCGGACAGCAGGCAGCAGCGGACACGCAGAAGCGGAGAAGCGCCCATGGCACGCCGCGACACCAGCCCGGACTTCATCGAGGCCCTGGCCCGTGGCCTCGATGTGATCCGGGCGTTCCAGCCGCGCCAGCCCGCCATGCCGCTGGCGGCGGTGGCGGCCGCCACCGGGCTGGCCCGCCCGACCGCGCGCAGGATCCTGCTCACGCTGGAGCAGATGGGATACGTGCGTGCCGTGCCGGGCGGGTTCGAGCTCACCCCGCGCGTGCTCGAGCTCGGCATGTCCTACGTGCTGTCCCGCAACCTGTGGGAGGTGGCCAGGCCGCACATGGAGCGCCTGGTGGGCCGCACCCACGAGTCGTCGTCCATCGCCCAGCTGGACGGGCCGGACATCGTGTACGTGGCCAGGGTCGCGGTGCCGAAGATCGTCGCGCTGGCGGTAACGATCGGCACCAGGTTCCCGGCGATGCAGACCTCACTGGGGAAGGTGCTGCTGGCGGCGCTCGCGCCGGACGAGGTGGAGCGCGTGCTCGCCGAGCCGAGCCGGTCCGGGATCACCCCACGTGCCGTCCCTGGCAGCGAGGAACGCGCGGTCACGCTGCGGGAGGTCCGGGCGCGCGGGTGGGCGCTCACCGACGAGGAGCTGGCGGCGGGAATCCGCTCCGTGGCGGCGCCGCTGCGGGACGGGGACGGCCGGGTGATCGCCTCACTGAACGTGAACACGCATGCCGCCGAGACCCCGGTCGAGGTGCTGACCGGGGAATACCTCCCGCTGCTGCTGCAGACCGCGGGGGCGATCAGCGCGGACTGGGCCGCCTGCCAGGCGGCCCCGCAGATCACGGTGCCGCAGCCCGCTGCCGCACAGTCAGCGCCGCAGCCCCTGGCGCTGCCGTGACGCCAGCCTTGACACTGGATCCGCACGCCACCCACACCGCACCTTGCCGGACAGGCGTCCGGCAAGCGGACAGAAGGACATGTTCCCCGCCATGAGCCAGCGCATCCCGCCGAGTCCCGATACCCCGGCTCCCGCCGCCCGGCCGGGCGCGGCGCCCGCCGTGCCCGGGACACAGCCCGGCCTCACCCCAACCGGTCCCGCCCCACCCGGCCCGGCCCACCGGCCCGCCACCGGCCCGCTGACCGGGCTGATCGTCGCCGACTTCTCGCGTGTCCTGGCCGGCCCGTACTGCACCATGCTGCTCGCCGATCTCGGCGCGGACGTGATCAAGGTGGAGAGCCCGGCCGGTGACGACACCCGCCGCTGGGTGCCGCCGACCCGGGACGGGGTGTCCACCTACTTCCTGGCCATCAACCGGAACAAGCGCAGCGTCGCGCTGGACCTGCGCGACGCCGACGACCTGGAGGCCGCGCACGAGCTCGTCCGCCGGGCCGACGTCTTCGTGCAGAACTTCAAGCCCGGCGGCCTGGCCAGGTTCGGCCTCGACTACGCCTCGGCCAGCGCGCTCAACCCCCGCCTTATCTACGCCTCGATCAGCGGGTTCGGGACCAGCGGCGGGAAGGACCTGCCCGGCTACGATCTCATGGTCCAGGCCATGTCGGGCCTGATGAGCCTGACCGGGGACCCCGACGGCCCGCCGTACCGGGCGGGCATCTCGGTGTTCGACGTCATCGCCGGGCTGCACACCGCCATCGCGATCCTGGCCGCGCTGCACCACCGCGATGCGACGGGCCGGGGGCAGCACGTCGAGGCCAGCCTGCTCGCTTCGGCGCTGTCCGGGATGGTGAACCAGACCAGCGCCTACGCGGCCGGGGGAGTGGTGCCGTTCCGGATGGGCAACTCCCACCCGAGCCTGTTCCCGTACGAGCCGCTGCCCACCGCGGACGGGGAGCTCATCATCACCGCGGGCAACGATGCCCAGTTCCGCAGGCTGTGTGAGGTGCTGGGGGTGCCGGAACTCGCCGCCGACGCCCGCTTCGCCGGCAACGAGGGGCGCACGGCCAACCGGGACACGCTGCGCCCGCTGCTGGCCGCCCGGCTGGAGACCCGCCCGTCAGCGGACTGGTTCGGCGAGCTGATCGCCGCCGGTGTCCCGTGCGGCCCCATCAACACGGTGGACGCCGGCATCGCCTTCGCCCGTGACATCGGGCTGGACCCGGTGGTGACCGCCGGCGAGGGAGAGGCGGGCGTGCCCACGATCCGGCATCCGATCACCTATTCCGCGACCGCGCCCAGCTACCCGCTGCCCCCGCCCGGCCTGGACGAGCACGGGGATCAGGTCCGTGCCTGGCTCGATGGCCCGCCCGGCCCGCTCGCCCCGCCTCCCGCGGGCGCGCCCAGGAAGGAAGCGGCCGGGCAGGAGGAAGCGGGCGGGCCGGACAAGGAGACGAGCGCATGACGCGGCCCGGCGAGGTGCCACGCTTCCCCACGTCACTGGGTGCCTCGACGCCCGACACGATCACCCTGCTCGGCCGGGATCTCGCCGCCGACCTCATGGGCAGGGTCGGGTTCGGCGAGCTGGCGCTGTGGCTGGTGACCCAGCGCCGGCCCGGCCCGGGCGAGGTCCGGGTGTTCGAGGCGGTGCTGGTGGCGCTCGCCGACCATGGCTTCACCCCGACCGCGATCGCTGCCAGGCTCACCTACCTGAGCGCGCCCGACTCGGTGCAGGGTGCGCTCGCGGCCGGGCTGCTCGGCGGCGGCTCCCGCTTCCTGGGGGTCACCGAGGACGCGGGCCGGTTCCTGTCCGATGCGCTCGCCGGGGCGGGGCAGCCGCTGCCCACCGACGACGCGGGCTGGGACGCGCTGGCGCTCACTGCCGTGCGGGAGGCCCGGGCCGCGGGCAGATTCGTCCCCGGCCTCGGGCATCCGGTACATAAGGTCACCGACCCCCGCACCCCCGCACTCATCGCGATCGCCGACGAGGAGGGGCTGCGCGGGCCGCATCTGCGCCTGTTCGAGGCGATCGGCCGGGTGCACCCACAGGTGCTCGGCCGGACGCTGCCGCTCAACGGCGCCGGCACCTGCGGCGCCGCGCTCGCCGATCTCGGGCTGCCGCCGGACCTGCTGCGCGGGTTCGCGCTGCTGGCCAGGGCCGCCGGGCTGCTGGGCCAGCTGGCCGAGGAACGGCGCCGGCCGGTCGGCATGGACATCTACCTCACGGTCGAGCGGGGCGCCGAAAGCGTGCCCCCGGACCCGGACCCGAACCCCTGAGCCGCAAACACCAGAGCCGCAAACACCAGAGCCGCAAACACCAGAGCCGCAAACACCAGAGCCGCAAACACCAGAGGAGCCGCCATGGCCACCGTCGCAGCGGTCATCGCATCGACGCACCACCCGTTCTACTACCGGGCGAGCACGTCCACCGGCGCGGACCGGCCGCCGTTCGCCGACGAATGGGTCGCCAAGATCGAGGCATTCCGCGAGACCCTGACCCGCGCCCGCCCCGATGTGCTGGTCATGGTCGGCTCCGACCACTTCCATCAGCTATGGCTCGACAACATGCCGCAGTTCCTTGTCGGCAAGGCGCCGTTCTACGACGCGAACTTCTACAACGAGGAGCGGGAGTTCGGCCTGCCCAGGATGTTCGTGCGCGGCGACGAGGACCTGTCCGCCTACCTGCTGCGCCAGGGGATGGACGCCGGCTTCGACCTCGCGTTCAGCAACGAATTGAGAATCGACCACAGCATCACCTGCCCGCTCATCACCTTGCGGCCGGAAGCGGACCTGCCGATCGTCCCCATCTACACCAACATCTTCGCGCCGCCGCTGCCGCAGCCGAAGCGCTTCGTGGAGCTGGGCAGGACCATCCGGCAACTGGTCGAGTCCTGGCCGAGCCAGGCGCGGGTGGCGATCATCGGCACCGGTCACCTGTCGCTGGAGCTGGGCGGGCCGCGGCAGTTCGGCCCGCACGGCCCCGACCCCGAGTTCGACCGCAAGGCGGTCGGCTGGATCGCGTCGGGTGACCTGGGATCCGCGCTGGCGGAGGTCAGCCTGGACAGCCTGTGGCTGCCGGGCAACGCCACCCACGGCTTCATGGACTTCATGCTGATGATGGGCGTGGCCGGCGAGAACGTGAAGGCTGATCATGTGGACTCGCTGGACCTGTTCCACACCATGGAGGCCTACTTCACCTGGTACCCGGAGGCATCGGTATGAGCAAGTACCTGCTCAACAAGTTCCTCTACACCGTCGACCGCGACCCGGACCTGGTCGAGCGGTACCGCACGGACCCGGCCGGGACGGTGGCCTGGTGGGAGGCGGAGCGCGCCAACGTGGTCCTCAACCTGCCCGGGATCGAGCGCAGCACCTGGCTGGAGTTCACCGGCGCCGAACGCGAGGCGCTGGCGACCCACGACTACGTCAAGCTGTTCGAGCTCGGAGCGCACAACTTCCTGACCCTGACCCTGTTCATCGCCATGTTCGAGCGGGACCACGACGAGCCGCTGGGATTCCAGCTCGAGTACGCGCGGAAGCTGAGCCACTTCAGCCTGCCGTACCCCGACATCTCCACCTGAGCCGCCACCGGCTCCGGCTGCGCCATGACCGGCGCGTGGGCCGTCATGACGCGCCAGGGGGCGCGGGTGGCGAGGCTGATCCCGGCTGACCGGCCGGTGTGGAGAATGGCGGCTATGAACTCCTCGTCCAAGTGGTCCCTGTGGTCGCAGGACTCCTTCCTGTCGATCGGATCGCGGGGATCGGTCCTGTCCATCGGGTCGGTCGGCTCCGCCTTGTCGGTGGGGTCGGTCGGGTCCTTCGCGTCCGCGTTCAGCATCGGGTCCGCGATGTCGGTGCTGTCGCTGCTGTCGGCGCTGTCGGCCGGGTCGGTGATGTCGGCCCGGTCGGCCGGCGGGGTGATGTCCACCCGCCAGCGGTCCAGGCCGGCGCGGCCGCCGGGGTGACCGAGGCGGGCGGCCGGCTGCTCCGCCGCCGGCGGGGCGCCGAGCGGGTGACCAATGTCGAGCTGTACTTCGACCTGGTCTACGTGTTCGCGGTCACCCAGCTGTCGCGGCACCTGCTGGCGCGGCCGACGATCACGGGGGCCCTGCAGTCGGCGCTGCTGCTGGCCATGGTCTGGCTCGTGTGGGCGTACACCACCTGGGTCACCAACTGGCTCGACCCGGAGCGGATCCCGGTCCGCCTGCTGCTGATCGCCCTGGCACTGGCCGCGCTGGTGATGTGGGCGGCCCTGCCGGAGGCGTTCGGCACCCGCGGGCTCATCATTGGCGCCGGTTACGCCGTCACCCAGATCGGCCGGAGCATCTTCGCGGTGGTGACGCTGCGCGGCGGCCCGCTCGAGCGGAACTTCCAGCGCATCCTGGTGTGGTGCGTCGTCAGCGGCGGGCTGGCGGTCGCCGGCGGGATCGTCAGCGGGCCAGCCCGGGGCTGGCTGTGGCTGGCGGCCGTCACGGTCGACCTGGTCGGTGGGATGGCCGGCTTCTACACGCCAGGCCTCGGCCGCTCGGCCACGGCCGACTGGACCATCGAGGGCAATCACTTCGCGGAGCGGTGCCAGGCGTTCATCCTCATCGCGCTCGGCGAGTCGATCGTGGTCATCGGCGCCACCCTGTCCCGGCTGCTCGGGATGGCTGTCACCGCGGCCGAGGCCGGGGCGTTCGTGATCGCGGTCGTCGGCAGCGCCGGGCTGTGGTGGCTGTACTTCGACCGGAGCGCCGGTGACGCGGCCCGGGTGATCGCCGCCTCGGCCGACCCGGGCCGGATGGGCCGCACCGCCTATCACCTGATTCATCCGGTGATGGTGGCCGGGATCATCGTGGCGGCGGCAGCGGACGAGGTGATGGTGTCCTCGCCGGGCCTGACCGGGGTGGCGTGGGCGGCCTGGCTCGTCCTGGGCGGGACCGCCCTGTTCATCGCCGGGCACGCCGCTTTCAAGATCGCCGTGTGGCGGGTGGTGCCCTGGTCGCGGCTGGCCGCGGTGGCCGTTCTGGGGCTGCTGGGCCTGGCGGCGCCGCACGTGTCCGTGCTCGGGCTGGGGGTGTGCGCGACGGCCGTGGTGATCGCCGTCGCGGCGAGCGACCACTTCCTGGCCACCGGCGGGGAAGAGTCACCCGGGTAATCGCCTGACCAGGACGTCCCGGTCAGGCGGCGCGGCCCGGCGGGCCGTGACTGTCGAACACGCGCCTGCCGTCCGGGCTGATGGCCGTGGTCGTGCCGTCGGGGTGGAGGGTCAGGGTCCAGCCCCAGCGGTGGATGACGATCTTGTGGTGGAAGGAGCACAGAGGCACCAGGCTGGCGTCGCAGGCGGCCGCCTCCGCGCCCGTGCCGCGGTGTGCCGGGCCCCGGCCCGCTCCAGCGCCACCAGCGCCTGCGCCTGCACCGCCGTAGGCAGCGATCCGGCATCCGCGGCGGCCAGTGTCTCCAGCGCCGGTCCAGCATGACCAGCGCCTCCGCTACCCCGGCGGGCTGCTGCCCATCACCCACGCTGGTCACCTCCACCCTGCCGTTCCATACATCCATGTCAGACCATTAATTCGATGTCTAGTTCGACCATACTCGCCCATGCCGACAATTGCGGGCCCACCGGACCATGTGCAGAAAAGCCAGCCTTTTCCGGGGCGCCTTCGCCTCAGCGGGCGAGCAGCGCGACCTCCCCGGTGGCGCCGTCGATCGCGGCCAGCCAGGAGCCGTCGTCGGCGTCGCCGATGGCGGTCTCCGGGCGGCACCCGGTCACGGTGGGCACGCCACGGCCATTGCCGGCGCTGGGCTGGTAAGGGTCGGCGATGGTGCGGGAGATGACGCCGCGGGCGGCCAGCAGCAGCGGCGCCTGGACGGGCAGCGGCCGGTCGACAAGCAGGATCGCGCCCTCGTGACTGGCCGCGGCGGGCCCGTCCGGGCCGTAGCGGACCAGGCGGCCGACCGCCACGCCGGGCACGGCCGGGCAGGCCGGGATCTGCATGCCGCATGACCGCACGGTGGAGGCGAGGAACGGCAGCCAGCGGTGAGCTGCCTGCGGGCCGGCCGTGGCCGCACCACCGCCCGCCTGGCGGGTCACCACCGCCAGCAGCTGGGTGGCCAGGTAGGTGTCGACCGGCCGGGCCGAGGCCAGGACCGCCAGGCAATCGGCGGCATGCTCGCCGGCCAGGCCCGCGACCGCCCGCCGCGCCGCGTCCTCGAACATGCTTCCGCCGGGCCCGACCCCGTCCCGCCACGCCTGGTGCATCGCCTCCCGGCACAGGGTGGCCAGGTTCGGCGAGCCGATGCGGGGGAAGGCCAGCCGCCGGGCCGGGCGTGCGGCAGCGGACGTGACCTCTGCGCACAGCCGGTCGATCCTGGGGGTCCCACCGGCCCAGGGGAGGACGTACTTCTCGGCGAGCACCGGCGGCAGGCGCTCCAGCAGCCGGGCGAACACCGTCGCCGTGCGGCCGTGCTGGGGGGAGATCGCGCCCTGGCGCGTGCTTGTTCCGCGCGGCGCTCCCGGCGCCTGCCGGGGAAGCGGGTAGGCGTTCACCCGGCGATGATCATTCCGTCTCAGGGGGACAGTTGCGGCAGGTGCCCGTCCCTGGGCCGGTATTCGCGCAGCTTGCCTGTTGTGTCACCGCGTGCTCCCTCAGGTGGTAACGGGGAAGGGGGGAGTCCGGTTGTGCACAGCTCTTCAGTTGAGTGAACATTCAGGACCTGTCAGATCCCTCGGACGTTAGCAGCACTGAACTGTGATGTGAACGGGCCGGATGTCCGCTTTCCGGCCAGCTGTGCTGTCCGCGCACTTCGGCGGCCTGGCTGACCAGAAATATTAACTTTTCGTTCATCTTATATTCGCCAGCCTGTCGGTAACAGACGGGGTCAGAGGCACTTAACGAGGCGCCGTGGTTGCTCTGAGCCGCCACTGCGGGCCTCGTGCCGCGGCCGTCACGGCCTGCCCTCGAACTGGAGGATGTAGAGGCCGCCGCCGCATCGGTCCACCGCGTACACGATGCCGTCGGAGGCCACGTACACGTCGTTGATCTGGGCCGCGCCCACGGACGAGCCGGGCGGTGCGGGCGGCACGAACGCCGCCACCTCCACCGGCTGGAACGGGTTGCGCACGTCGAAGACGCGCACCCCGGCATTGAAGAACGAGCCGAACACGATGTCCTCGTCCTGCCAGGACCATGCGAAGGGCTCGTTCTCGTGCAGGTTGTGGGCCCCGAACCGGCCGCCCCGGTGCGCGAACTCCGCCACCGGCGGCATCGGTGCGCTGCTGATGATCAGCGGTGACGTCTCGTGGCTCACGTCGGCGAACCAGAGCAGCTTGGGAAAGTCGGCAGCGGCGTCGCGCACGCTCTCGTCGCTGATGGCCAGCAGGCCGCGGCGCGGCAGTGGCAGCACGGTATGGGTGTAGCCGGGCATCGGCGGGTGGTAGTCCAGCCGGGACACCATCGCCGGGGCACCGGCATCGGTGATGTCCAGGATGACCACGCCCGCGTCGAGGTAGCCGACGTAGGCGCGGTCCGGGCGCCCGGCGCAGACGTTGATGTTGTGCGCGCGGAACCCGGCGTCGAAGACCTCGTGCCGGACCGGCGGGGGTGAGCCGTCGCCATGCTGTGTGCCGGGCAGCCACCACCGGCCCGCCTCCACCGGGTGGTCCGGCCTGGCGAGGTCGACGATCACCGGGAACTGGTCGTCCCGCGGGCTGGCCGGCCGGGAGTCGGGAGTGCCCGTACTGAGGTAGGCGTGCGTGCCCACGGTGAAGCCGACCCAGTGGGTGCCGCGCGAGTGGGGGCCCGACTCATCGAGGAAGGCGATCGGGCGTGGCTCGGCCGGGCGGGAAAGGTCGTACACCTCGATGCCCGCTGGCCGTTCGCCCGGCCTGTCCACCTGGTAGGCCACCACCATGACCTCGCCGCTGACCGCCAGCGAGTTCGACCGGACGCTGCCGTGCGGCAGCGTGGTCTGCGCCAGCAACCGCGGCGCTGTCGGGTCGGTAACGTCAAGGACGCTGAAGTTCGCGGGCCCCCGCTCGTGGGCGAGGTAGAGGTAGCGGCGGCCACCTCGTTCGAGCAGGGCGATGCCTTCGCCGCAGTTGCCCCGGCCAGCCAGGTCATGCTGGCCCAGGTAGCGCATCCCGGTACATTCCAGCGGGTGCACAGCCACCCCTTCCGGCAGGCGGGCCCTGGGTGTCGCAGCCTTGAGCGTTGTGCCTTGCGCTGCGCGCCTGGTTGATTAGGCTAATCATCTACAGGGCGGTACTGGACGTTATTAACAACCAGGCCCGAATAACAACCAGGCCCGGGGCTGACTAGGGAGATGTCATGAGCGTACGAGGCAGTTCGGCCCGGTACGGCACGTTAGCGCTCCTGCTCGCCACGCCACTGGTGCTGGCGGCCTGCAGCTCCAGCGGTTCGGGCAGCTCGAGCAGCTCACCGAGCGCGAACAGCCCGATCAACATCGGGTACGAGCTCCCGCTCACCGGCCCCGCCGCCCTGCCCGGCAAGCAGGAGCAGGAGGGGTGGAACCTCGGGCTCAAGGCCTTCGGCAGCACCGTGGACGGCCATCACATCGTCACCTACTTCGACGACACCGGCGGGGACCCGACGGTGGCGCTGTCCGACGCCCGTTCCCTGGTCGAGCAGAAGCACGTCCAGATCATGGAGGGCCCGCTGCTCGCGAGCGAGGACGCCGCCGTGGCCCCCTACCTCGGCGCCCAGCACGTCCCCACGGACAACCTCGCCGTGTGCAGCCAGACGCAGGTCATCGACGACGCGAAATACGGCAACGCGTTCAGCTCGGGCTGGCTGTGCGATCAGCCGGACGTCATGGCGGCCGACTACCTCTACAAGGACCTCGGCTACCGGCACGTGACGGTGCTGGCGACCGACTACGCGTTCGGCTGGCTGTCGGCGGGCGGGTTCATCAAGCAGTTCACCCTGCTCGGCGGGAAGATCGACAAGGTTCTCTGGCCGCCGCTCACCGCCACCGACTACGGCCCCTACGTGTCCGCGATCCCCAGGAACACCCAGGCGGTCTTCGCCGAGACCGTGGGGGCCGCGGGGCCCATCTTCACCAAGACGTACGCGCAATTCGGCCTGCGCGGCAAGATCCCCCTCTACGGCATGACGAACCTCTTCGACTATTCGGTGCTGCCCGGCGAGGTGCCGGCCGACGTGATGGGCGACCAGATGGCGGCGCAGTACTGCGACGGGATCAACACCCCCGCGAACAACAAGTTCGTCAGCCTCTTCAACCAGACCTACCACACCCGTCCCGGCTACTACGCGGAGGCGGCGTACGTGCACGCCGAGCTGGTCGTGGCCGCGCTGAAGGCGCTGCACGGCGACGCCACGAACTCGGCCGCGGTCGCCCACGCGCTGAAGACCACAGCGGTCACCGCCCCCCGCGGGCCGGTGCGGCTCAGCACGGTCGTGGACGCCCCGATCCAGAACATCTACATCTGCAAGGTCGAGAAGGTGAACGGCACGATGGAGGACGTGCCGATCAAGACCTATCCGGCGGTCCAGCCGTGGGGCACGCTGCCCTACAAGACCTGGACGGCCGAGTTCACCACCGACTCGACCGGGCGGCCCGGCACGTGATCACCCGGCCGCGGCCGGGTTTGCCCGCCCCACTATGATGATCTGGGGCCGGTCACAGAGCCGGGCATGATTGCGGTCACAGGCGTCGGCGGCGCATGATTGCGAGGAGGGGTGGGCTGACGTGGGGGAGAAGAAGGCCGGCGGCAAGAGGCGGGCGGTCGGCACACGCGACCGTGTCGTCGCGCATCTGCTGATGGCCGGCGAGGTCAGGGACGCGAGCGGCATGGCGAGCACCGTGCTGGCCGAGGCGATCGGCTACCCGGGCTCCAGCATCGCGTTCGCGCAGCTGCTGTCCGGGATGGAGCGGTCCGGCCTGATCGAGCGCGAGGTGCGCGGCAAGCGCACCTACCGGATCACCCCGACCAAGGCCGCCGCGGCCGCGGCACGGTCAGGCGCGGCGGCGCGCGCAGGCCGGCCCGCGGCCGGCGGCCGGGGCACCCCACCGGCGGCTGCCGGCGCGGGCGCCGAGGATTTCGACTACGACGAGCTGGCACGCCGGCTGCTGCTGCAGGTCGTGCAGCGGCTCGGAGCGCCGCCGGGGCAGGGCCCGGCACCAGCCGAGGACACCGAGCCCGGCGGCGGCACCGGCGGCGATGATTCGCTCGCCCGCGCGGTAGCCAGCCTGGAGCAGAAGCTGGCCAGCGTCCGGTCCAAGCAGCGGCGGCTGACCGAGGAGAACGCCAGGCTGCGTGAGCAGCTCCGCGCGGCGCAAGAGAGCCTCGCCCGGGCCGAGGAGCGCGCCAGTGCCGCCCAGTCCTCCACGCGGCTCGACAGCGCCGAGGCCAGCCTGCTCGAGCGCCTGCTGTCGCCCCTGCGCGACCAGGGCACCCGGCAGGAGGAGGCCGGTACCGGCTGACCGCCTGCTCGTCCAACCCGGCGGTGCGGTCTGGTTGAATCGGCGTTTCTGCTGCCGATTCGACGAGGCCGGATTGCCGGTTCCCCGCTCACTGCAATCATCTTGTGCCCGCCTGTCACGTCGTTGACGGGCCATGCTGCCCGTCGTTACGCTAATAATGATGAAAGGGGTATCCCACTATTGGGATCGGCCCCTGGCCTGATTCGTGGAACACGCTGGTTCCTGCGCGGCAGGGCAGGGGAACAGGTGCCCGAGCCCCGGTAGCCCCCGGCGCTGAGGGGAGCCCCGAGAGTGCAGCAGTTCATAGCCCAGACCCTGAACGGCCTCACGCTCGCCGGGATCATCTTCCTGGTGTCCAGCGGTTTCACCCTCGTGTTCGGGGTCATGCGGGTCACCAACCTCTCGCACGGGGCGGTGTACCTGCTCGGCGGCTACATCGGCTACTCGGTCATCACCGCCACACACAACTTCTTCTACGGGCTGGCCGCTGGCGCCATCGCGATGGGCGCCCTCGGGCTGCTGCTCGAGCGCACGCTAATCACCTGGCTCGGGGGCAGCGAGATGTCGGAACTGCTCGCCACGCTCGGGCTCATCTATGTCCTTGACGACATCAGCCTGGCGATCTGGGGCGGCAGCCCGCTGACCATCAACCTGCCGGGGATCCTCGGCCAGTCCACCACCCTGCCGCTGTCCGGCGTCGTCTACCCGAACACCCGGATCTTCATCCTCGGCGTGTCCATCGTGGTCGCCGCCGGGCTGTCCTACCTGCTCCGGCGGACCCGGGTCGGGGCGATCATCAGGGCGGGCGTGGACGACCGCGAGATGGTGAGCGCGCTCGGCATCAACGTGCGGCTGGTCTTCTCCCTCGTCTTCACGCTCGGGGCGGCGCTGGCCGGCTTCGCCGGGGTACTGGGCGGGACGGTGCTCGGCGTGTACACCGGGGGCGACAGCGACATCCTGCTGTTCGCCCTTGCCGTGGTCATCATCGGCGGTCTCGGCAGTTTCGAGGGGGCGATCGTCGGGAGCCTGATCATCGGCCTGATCGAGAACTACGGGACGGCGTACTTCCAGGCTGTCGCCTACTCGATCCTGTTCATCCCGGTGATCGTCATCCTGCTGGTGAAGCCGGAGGGCCTGCTCGGGAAGGTGAACAGGTGACCGCCGGCGCCTCCCGCGATGCTGGCAGGCGCGCCTCCGGCACGACCAGGCAAGGTGCCAGCCAGCGCGCCTCCGGCACGGCGCACCGCGAGGGAGGGCAGGAATTCAGTGGCGAGGTGGCGGTCTCGCCAGCCGGGCCCGGCTTGCCACCGGGCCGCGGTGCCCGGCTGGCGCTGACGGTGCTGCGGGGATCGCGCCGCTTCACCGCCCCGGTGGCCGGCGTGGCCGCGGCCGTCCTGCTGGTCCTGCTGCTGCAGGGCAACGGCTTCACCTCCACCCTGGTCCTGGACATGCTCGTCTACGCCATCGCCGCGATGGCGCTGGACTTCCTCGGCGGTTACGCGGGGTTAATCTCGCTCGGGCAGGCCGGCCTGCTCGGTGTCAGCGCGTACGGCGTCGCCATCGCCGAGGTGCACTTCTTCTCGCCGTGGGCCGCGGTCGGCATCGGCATGAGCGCGGTGCTGGCACTCGGGCTGGTGCTGGGGATCGTCGCCGTCCGCACCAAGGGCGTCAGTTTCGTGATCATCACCCTGGCGATGGGCCAGGTCCTGTGGGGACTCGCCTTCCAGTGGGTGGGCCTGAGCGAGGGTGACAACGGGATCCCGCTCGCCGTCCTGCCGGCCATCGGCCCATTCGACCTCAACGATCCCCTCACACTGCGGATGACGGTCCTGGCCGTGTTCGTGGCCGTCGCGCTGCTGCTGGTGACGTTCGTGCACGCGCCGTTCGGGCTGTCGCTGCGCGGGGTGCGGTCCAACGAGACCCGGCTGGCCGCGCTCGGCTACCGGACCGGCCTGCACCGCTACCTGGCCTGGGTCATCGCGGTGTTCTTCACCGGCGTGGCCGGCGTCCTCTACATCTTCGTCAACCAGCTGATCAGCCCCGCGACCATGGCGTTCAGCGAGGACGGGCTCCTGGTCATCATGGTCGTGCTTGGCGGCCTCGGGAGCATCTGGGGGCCGGTCCTGGGGGCGGCGGTGATCGTGGGTTTCCAGCAGGAGCTGAGCATCTACGTGACCCGCTGGCAGACGCTGATGGGACTCACCCTGATCGCGGTCGTGCTGTTCAGCCCCGGCGGCCTGTGGGGTGTGGTCCGGGCCGCTGGCCGGCGGCGGGACGCCCTCATCGCCAGGCTCGAGGGCAAGCGAGGCGCGCCGTGACCGCCGGGCAGGCTACTCCCGCGCTGGCGGCCGATCACCTGAGCCGCCGGTTCCGCGGCCTGACGGCGGTCGCGGACGTGTCGCTGCGGGTCGACCCGGGAGCCCGGTTCGGCATCATCGGCCCGAACGGCGCGGGCAAGACCACCCTGTTCAACCTGCTGTCGGGCGAGCTGCGGCCCACCACCGGCAGCGTCGCCCTGTTCGGGCGGGACATCACCAGGCTGCGCCCGTACCGGCGGGTGGCCCTGGGCCTGGGGCGCACCTTCCAGATCACGCGCATCTTCAGCGACCTCACCGTGCTGGAGAATCTGACCCTGGCGCTGCACGGGCTGAGCCGGAGCAAGCTGTCGCTGCTGCGGCCCTGGCGGCACTACCGGGCCAAGATCGCCGAGGCGGCCGAGCTGGCCGCCAGCTTCGGGCTGGCACAGCGGCTGGATACGCCCGCCTCCAGCCTGTCGCACGGCGAGGTGCGGGAGCTGGAGGTGCTGCTCGCCCTGGCGCTCAAGCCCCGGGTGCTGCTGCTCGACGAGCCAGCGGCCGGGCTCTCACCGGCGGAACGGGTCGACATCCAGGCGCTGCTGACATCGCTGCCGCCCGAGCTGACCCTGATCATGATCGAGCATGACATCGACGTGCTGCGCGGGGTGGTGGACTCCGCCGCGGTCCTGCACCTGGGCGCGCTCGTGGTCCAGGGCTCGATGCGCGACATACAGAACGATGAGCGGGTGCGCGAGCTCTATCTCGGCGGCGCTGGTTCCCGCGCACCCGCGATCCGCCCGCCCGGGGACCCCCCGCCGGCAGAGACCAGCACGGCGGAGACCAGCACGGCGGAGACCAGCACGGCGGAGACCAGCACGGCGGAGACCAGCACGGCAGAGACCAGCACGGCAGAGACCGGCCCGCCGCCGGGAGCGGGGGAGCGGCCATGATCGACGTGCGTGACCTCCACACCTACCGTGGCATCAACTATGTGTTGCAGGGCGTGAGCCTGCGGATCAGCGACGGGTCCTGCACCGTCCTGCTCGGGCGCAACGGCATGGGCAAGACCACTCTGGTCCACACGATCATGGGCATGCTCCGGCCGGCCAGGGGTGCGATCAAGCTCGACGACGAGGAGCTGACCGGCAGGCAGCCGTTCCAGATCGCCCAGCGGGGGCTCGCCCTGGTCCCGCAGGGGCGCCGCATCTTCCCCTCGCTCACGGTGGAGGAGAACCTCACCCTGGCCGCGCGCAAGCCGCGCGGCGGTGACGGGTGGACTCCGCAGCGCGTCTACGAGCTGTTCCCGCAGCTCGCCGGCCGGATACGGCACCGGGGCAGCCAGCTGTCCGGCGGCGAGCAGCAGATGCTGGCGATCGGCCGGGCCCTGATGACCAACCCCCGCCTGCTGCTGATGGACGAGCCGTCCGAGGGGCTCGCGCCGGTGATCGTCGAGCGGATCGGCGAGGTGCTGACGGACCTGCGCCGGAGCGGGCTGGGGATCTTCCTGGTCGAGCAGAACTACGGCCTGGCGCTGGGCGCGGCGGACGTGATCTACATCCTGTCCAACGGCCAGGTGGTCTGGCAGGGCACGGCCAGCGAGCTGTCGGCCGCGACAGCGGTCCGCGAGACCCACCTCGGCGTGTGAGAGCTCACCGGCAGGAGAAAGGACGCCCGATGGGAAAGCCGTTCCACACCGCACACCGCTGGGAGCTGGACTGGCAGGACGACGTTGACGTGCTGTCCCTGCGCGGCGGCGTGCAGGTAAAGGTGTTCTACTCCGACCCCGAGGTGGGCGTCGCCGACATGCTCATCAAGTTCCCGCCAGGCTACGTCGAGCCCGAGCACGCGCACGAGAGCAGCCACTCCATCGTTGTGCTGGAAGGTGCCCAGATCGTGAAGGGCGTGCACCTGCACCCCGGTGACTACGTGTGGGCGTCTGGACCGGAACCGCACGGGCCGTATGAGTACCCGGAGGGGTGCGTGGTGTTCGCGTCCTTCCGCGGCCTGTCCGCCCGGCACCGCTACCAGGGCTCGCCGGCCGGGGAGATATAGGGCGGCCCAGGGCCGGCCAGCTCACGGGCTGGGCTGGCTGACGGCGGTCCTGGCGAACAGCGGCGTCCACGTGGCCAGCGAGAGTGTGCCCCAGGGCGGGACGCTGCGCACGGTCAGGATCGGGACATTCCGCATGGTGCCGCCCACGTTCTCCACCTTGCAGATGTACTCGTTCTGCATCGGTGACCAGGTGGCACGGTTCAGCGACACCGGCCCGCGCGGCGCGGTGATCTTTACCGCCCGCATCGCGTTGCCGAGCGCCTTCTCGCTGGTCACGACGCCATGCAGGGACTTGAGCGCCGCGATGAGGATCTCCGCCTTGGTGTATCCCGCCTCGGAGTAGTACGACGGGTACACGCCGTAGGCGGCGTGGTAGGCGTTCGCGAACTGCTGGTTGACCGCGGCCGGGTTGCCGTCGCAGTACTGCGAGTCGGTGTAGACGCCCAGCGCGGCCGATGGTTTCTCGGCGGGCAGCGCGGCCTGGTCGGTCAGCGTGGTGATCCCCATCAGCGGGATCTTCTTCTTCAGGCCGAACGACGCGTAGGTGTTGACGAAGCTGGCCGCCTGGGAGCCGGACAGCACCACCCACACCGCCTGGGTACCGGCCGGGATGGCGGAGACATAGGACGACATGTCCACGGCGTTGCTCGGGACCCAGATCATCTTGTCGATCTTGCCGCCGAGCTTGGTGAACTGGGCCGCGAAACCGCCCACGCCCTGCCAGCCGAACGAGATGTCCAGCCCGACCGTGGTCACGTGCCGCCACCCCATCGTGGTGTAGGCCCACTTCGCGCCGACCGTGCTCGGCGCGAAGCCGTCCCAGCCGGACGTGAACCCGGTGCCGTACCGGTTGTAGGCCAGCGCCTGCTGCGGGCTCGCCAGGTACAGGTCGTCCTCCGGGATCCCCTTGCCGAGCACGTAGGGCGCGACCACCGCGATCGCGCTGGAGATGAGGGGGCCCTCCATGACCTGGACGTGCCTGGACGTGACGAGCTGCCTGGCCATCGACAGGCTCACCGTCGGGTCGCCCTGGTCGTTGGCGTAGGTCACCTGGATGGGATGCCCGTCCACCGAGGTCCCGAAGTGCTTCAGGCCCAGCTTGAAGCCGTTCTGCTCGCTGGTCCCGTTCTTGGTGAAGATGCCGGTCAGCGGCAGCAGGTAGCCCACCTTGACCGGCGTGTGCGCGGAGGCGGCGGTGCTGGACGAGGTGCCGCTTGAGCAGGCCGCCGCAACGGCCGAGCAGGCGGCGAGCGCGACGGCGGACAGGCGCCGCCGCAGGCGGGGCCGCGATAAGCGGGCGTCCCGCCCGCAGCCAGCGATGACGCCGGTGACGATGCCCAATGAGCAGCCCATGACCACCACTCTCCCGACGGGATCTTCCTTATGCAATCACGCTGCGGGGAGCACCGCCAGGGGATGACGGCATTGAGGGGACTCAATGATTAGCGCGGCGGAAGCGCCCTCACCCGAGCCGCCACGCGATAGCGACGGCGGCCTCCCTGGTGGACAGGCTGCCACCAGCGTCGGCGGTGCACTCGCCCGCCTCGAGGGCGGCGGCGGTGGCCGCCTCGACCGCGGCCGCCTCCGCTGCGAAGCCGAGGTGGCGCAGCATGAGGGCGCCGGACAGGATCGCGGCAGCCGGGTTGGCGGTCCCGGTTCCGGCGATGTCGGGTGCGCTGCCGTGCACCGGCTCGAACAGCGCCCGGCCGGTCGCGGCGTTGATGCTCGCCGACGGTGCCATGCCCACCCCGCCGATGAGGCCCCCCGCGATGTCGCTGAGGATGTCGCCGAAGCAGTTCTCGGTGACGATGACGTCGAACTGCCAGGGTTCGGCGATCATGTGCAGGGCGCAGGCGTCGATCGACATGTGGCGGGCCGGCACATCGGGATGGGCGTCGCGCGCGTCCCGCCAGCACCGCTGCCACAGGGCGCCCGCGTGCGGCATCGCCTGCCACTTGTCCGCCAGCACCACGCTGGACCGGGCGGTGGAAAAGGCGTAGCCGAGGATCCTCGTGACGCCGCGGAAGGTGCTGACGTGCTCCTGGATCGCCATCTCCTCGGGCGTGCCGGGCTTGAACCGCCCGCCCATCCGGCTGTAGAGGCCCTCGGTGTTCTCCCGGACCACAATGATGTCGGCGGCCCGCGGCCCAGGGTCGCGCAGCGGGCTCAGCCGGCCGCAGAGCAGCCTGGCCGGCCGGACGTTCGCGTAGAGATCCAGCTCGCGGCGGATCCGGCCCAGGGTCTGCCAGCTGTAGCGGGAGTCGGTGATCCGCGGGTCGCCGATCGCGCCGAGCAGGATGGCGTCGGCGGCCTCCAGCTGCGCGAAATCATCCTCGGGCAGCGCCTCACCGGTCTGCAGGTACCGCTCCGCGCCCACGTTGACCGGCTGGAACTCCAGCCCGAGCCCGAGCTGCCTAATCACCGTGATCGCGGCCGGGATCACCTCCCGGCCGATCCCATCCCCCTCAATGACTGCGACCTGGGCTGCCACGTGATTAAGGTAGCGCCGGGTTCCGGGCCCAGCAAGCAGGGCCGCGCCCGTGTCCAGGGGACATGCCCAGGGGCCCGGGCGCACCGGCCCGGCTCAGCTGAGCAGCTCGCGCTGGCATGGCACGGCGCCGGTCTGGGGGGCGCGGAGCCGGTGGATGGTCCGCAGCGCGCTGAGGGTTCCGTCGAGGTGGCGGAGCACGGCATCGGCCGCCGCCACCGGGTCGTGGGCGAAGACGGCACGCAGGATCTCCTCGTGCTCGGCATTGGCGCGGGCGGCGCGGTCGGGGACGGCGAGGACCGAGTGCGTGATGTAGAGGGTGGACAGCTCCCGCAGGTTCTTCAGGATCGCGACCAGCCGCGGGCTGTTGGCCGCCAGGTCGATGATGTGGTGGAAGCTGGCGTTGTGCTCGGCCCACCGGGTGCCGTCGACCTCGGTCTCCATCGCCACCAGCAGCTGGATCGCCGGGCGCAGGCTCGCCCGGGTGGCGGACCTCGCGGCCCGTGCCGTGGCGACCGGTTCGAGCATCATCCGGATCTCGTATATGTCCTCGAGCTCGGTGCGGCACAGCTCGCGCACCACGGCTCCGCCGCGATTGTCGAAACGGACGAAGCCCTCGGCCGCCAGCTCGTTCAGGGCGTCGCGGACGGGCCGGGTGCCCACGGCCAGCTCCGCCGCGATGCTCGACTGCACCAGCCGGGTCCCGCCGGGGATGGTCCCGGTGACGATGCCCCGGTGCAGGATCATCTTCACCCGGCGGCGGGCGGGCACGGGCCGGTGGGGTAACCCGGACGGCCCGGCCCAGCCGGTGACGCCGTGGGCTACCGCTGACGGGGTGTGCGGTGCCATCAGGTGCTCCGTTCTGTGGCGGGGGGCGGGGCGGTGCACCTCAGCGGATCGCCAGGGCCTCGCGTTTGCGTGTCGCGGCGTCCTCCTCAGGTGATGGCTGAGAGGGTCGTGGCCGGGGAGGGAGCCCGGATGCGCTGGCGCCTTTTGTTAGTGAAGATAAACGGCAGGCGCGGAGGTTGCATCGGACGATAGCAGCGCTCAACGAGGCTGGGAAGACTGTCCAGGAACCATTGTCCGCATCGTGACCCAGGTAAGTGCTGCTACCGGTTGGGCGGCAGGCCGGGTCCGGGCGGCCGGTCAGGTGGGGCACATCCAGCCGGCCCGTCCTGACCGCGGAGCGCGGCCGCCGCCAGGCGGCGGGAAGTGCACCCGCAGCGTGAACGCGTGCGGGGTGGGGCCGTGCGCCCGCAGATGGCGTATCCGGTCCTCCGCCTCCCCGGTGCTGGGGACGTGGCCGCGCGGGACCCACCACAGCGCCAGATACGCCTCGGCCATCTGCTCGAACCACTCCCGGCGGCGGCGGAGGACCGCCCGGTGCTCCGGCGAGTAGACGAAGCCGGCCAGCGCCTCGACCGACTCCCACACCGACATGTTCAGGATCACTCCCGCGCTGCCGGCCTGGTCCCATGCGAACGCGCGCACGGCGGTCGCGTTGCCGTCCTCGGTCTGCAGCCGCCACACGAACCCCGGCGCCGCGTCCGCCATGGCGTTGACCGGGTCGAGCGCCGCCATGAAACCGGCCAGCTGCGAGCTGTCCAGCGGCGCGCGCAGCCGGCCGATATTGACCTGGGCCACTGCGAAGTCCATGGGCCCATCCTGCCAGTGCCGCCTCCTGCCAGTGCCGCACTGCGCAGGGGCTGCTGCGGACCGCAC
>Ga0335081_10002691_pt1 | contig 27940 bp, 14 predicted proteins | sample Lox_Sample_35_FD_206713 | JGI IMG/M metagenome (GOLD analysis project Ga0335081, IMG submission 206713) | Soil microbial communities from Loxahatchee National Wildlife Refuge, Florida, United States - Lox_Sample_3.5 | ecosystem: Environmental > Terrestrial > Soil > Wetlands | place: USA...
CTCGTTCTGAACCTGAACCCCTCCACTGCCAATGCCCTTTCGGGAACCGCCCGAATGCAGCGTCGCAAGTTGTCCAACGATTCCCGTTTGGGGGAGGGTACGTCGATGGGGGCAGGCCGGAGCAGACCTTTCTTTTGAGGTTTGCTCCGAGCTGCCGCCATCTGGCGCGGCGGGGATGTGCGTCGCTTAATGAGCGCCGGAATAAGAAGGCGGCGCACCCTTACAGGGCAGGCTGCGGGCGCGGCTACAGTTTCGTGGGCCGAATCCAAGCCAAGGCCGCAGGGTTTTGAAAGGCATGAGAGCTTGCGCTGTGCGCTCGGCGCGCTTGCTTGCGCCCTGGGGGGCAATCGAATAGGCTTGAGGTATGAGCGAATTCGTTTTCGAGGTGACCCAGGAAACGGACGGCGGCTTCGTGGCGGAATGCCTGACGGAGGGCATTTTCACCCAGTCCGACGCCTGGGAGGAGTTGCGACAAAACGTGAAGGAAGCCGTAGCCGCTTTCTTCTTCGACCGGCCGGAAAGGCCCTCGGCGATCCGCCTTCACCTGGTTCGCGACGAAGTGCTCCTCGGCCGATGAAGCTCCCACGCGATTTGAGCGGCGACGAAGTCGTCAAGGTCCTCTATCGACCCGCGTCGTCCAGCACGCTGTCTCACCCTAATGCTTGCAGCAAGCTGCCGCTTCATCTTATTCTTATGAGGAAATGAGCGTCGCCCACGAATTGAGCCTCGATGAAATCGTCCGCGTGGATCCGGACGTCATGCACGGCACCCCGTGCTTTGCCGGCACGCGTGTGCCGGTCGAGACCCTTCTCGACTACGTTGCGGAGGGTGACACTCTCGACGCCTTTCTCGCCGATTTCCCCAGTGTGAAGCGCCAGCAGGCGGCGGGCCTTCTCGCCTTGGCCCAGGAGCGTTTGCTCGAATCGCTCTCCTCCCGGTAACCCTGTGCGGATTGTGCTCGATGAATGCGTAAATCCCCGCCTTAAGCGTCTCCTCGGAGACGACGCCTGACGCCAGCAGCACAGAATCGCGGCCTGATCGTGAATGCGCTGTTGCCGGCGGCCGAGAGCACAACCTCGAGCCGGTTGCTCAGTATTCGCGCGCGGTTACGATGCCCGGCTGCGGCACAGGATATCTGCCGTTGGCGTCGGCGAGCAGCGGGGCCGGGGAGTCCATGGTGAACTTGTCCACGTCCGGCGCCATTTCGTGCTCGCAGTTCAGCATCTGGTCAAACGTGATTTCCCGGCCGGTGTGGGCAGCCATGCGGCCCATGCTCGAGACGAGGCTGGCTTCCACCCCGCGTTTGACCTCGTTGTAGGGCTTGTCGTCGCGAATGGCGTCCATCAGATCGTTCCACTCATTTTGATACGGATCCTGCTCGTCCCGGTTCACCTTGGATTCCCAGATCAGGTCTGCCGGAGAGGGCATCGAACTCTTAAAGAGGCGTGAGGGCGGCCCGCAATCGCCGCTGTTCGAGGCAATCCCCGTTCCTTTGGTGCCGTGCAGGTGGCTCGAATAGATCTCCTGGCACCCGTTCATGCAGCGCCCGTCGAAGAAGAACTTCGTGCCGTCGGAATACGTGTACTCCACCGAATAGGTATCGAAATTCTGATCCACGTAGGTCACTCCGTCCGGACTCACGCGATAATGGCGGCCACCCAGCGCCTGGGCCTTCGCCGGCCACTCGTCTTTCATCCAGCAGAGATGATCGACGATGTGGATGTAAAAGTCGTTGTAGCAGCCCCCGCTGGCCCAGATGAAGCTGTGGAAGCGCTTCACCTGGTAGAGCAGGTCGCTAATCCCGCTAGGTTTCGGCAGCGAAAGGAAATATCCGCCGGGCCCATGCATGCGGTAGCCCCGTTGCAGGACGATCTGGCCGATCTCGCCGTCATGGACACGGTTGGCCAGTTCCTGGAGCGCCCGGCTGTGACGCGACATCAGCCCCACCCCGACCTTGAGGTTCTTGGCGGAGGCGTCTTGCGCGAGGCTGAGCATTCGTTTGCTGGTTGGGCCGTCCACGGTCACCGGCTTCTCCATGAAGACATTCAGGCCCTTCTGGATGGCATAGGTGAAATGGACCCAGCGAAACGCCGGCGGCGTGGCGAAGATGGCGATATCGCCAGGCTTCAAACAATCCATCGCTTTCTCATAGGCGTCGAACCCGAGGAACTGGCGATCCGGCGGCACGTCGACCTGGCTCGAGAACTTCTGCTGCAGATTGTTCAGGTCATGCTCGAGCCGCTCCGGAAATATATCCGCCATGGCGACCAGCTTGACAGGACCGCGCTTGACGGATAGCGCGTTCGCCGCCGCGCCCCCGCCTCGTCCGCCGCAACCGATGAGAGCGACCTGGATCAGGTCGCTGCCGGCTGCGTGGACGGCGGGAATAGCGACGTTGGCCAAAGCCGAAGCTGCGGCGAATTTGCCGGCGGTTTTGATGAATTCACGACGGCTACTCGAACCTTGATTGGAATTGTTCATAGCTGTGCTGTCCCTCCGAGACTTGATGTGGCCCTTGGGCCGGCTGGCAGTAGGCATCCGTGGCGCGCAACGGCCGGTCCGGAAAGGCAGAGCCTTTCCGCAGCGCAGAGTGGCGGAACCACCTCGCCCTATTGCAGATCGATCTGCTCCGTCAGCGGCAGGTCCTGGGACGAGCCGCCGGCCATAAAGGTATAGCTACCCGGCACCAGTTTCCATCCCTTCGCAGTCTCGTCGTAAATCGAAAGGAGCTTGGGATCGATAGTCAGGCTCACGTTCCGGCTTTCGCCGGGGCTCAGTGGCACCTTGCTCCAGCCCACCAATCGCTTGGGAGGCTCGCCGGCGCTCGCCGGCAGCGCCGCGTAGACTTCGGCAATTTCCGCGCCCGCGCGGTTGCCGGTGTTCTGCACCGCGAAGGTCACCGTCACGTGGTTGCCGCTGTCGGCGGCGGCCTTGAAGTCCGCATAGCTGTAGGTGGTGTAGGAGAGGCCGAAGCCGAAGGGGAACAGCACGGGCTTATTTTCCGCGTCGTACCACTTGTAGCCCACCTTCAACCCCTCATCGTAATTCACGCTGAACGTGGGCTGGGTTAGCGGCCCCATCCGCCTCGCTTCGCGCTGCGGCGGCTGAACGAGCTGCGGATGCGGCAAATCGGCTTCGCTGCGCGGGAAAGTGATGGGCAGCTTGGCGCTGGGGTTGACGTCGCCGAACAGAATGTTGGCCACCGCGTCCGCACCCTTGCTGCCGGCATACCACGCCTCGAGCACGCCGCTCACCCGGTCGAGCCAGGGCATGGTGACGACGGTGCCGGTTTCGAGCACGACGATGGTGTGCGGATTGGCGGCCGCCACCTGCTCGATAAGCGCGTCCTGGTCACCAGGCAGCGAGAGGTTGGGCAGGTCCATGCCTTCGCTCGTCCACTGGTGGGCGAACACCAGGGCCACGTCGCAGCGCTTGGCCAGGGCCGCGGCGGCGGCCGGGTCGGCGCCGGAGTCGAACTCCACGCTCGCGCCCGGAGCCTTGGCGCGCACCGCCTTCAATGGCGAAGTCGGGAACCAGACGTGCGCCTGCCATTCCGAGGGCGGGCCCGGCGGGTCAACCTGCGCTGAGCCGCCGCCCGAGATCATGCCCGTGTCGGCGTGCTCGCCGATGACGGCGAAGGAGTGCTCGGTGTTGCGATTAAGCGGCAGGATGTTACCGGCGTTCTTGAGCAGCACCGTGCTTTGCTCGGCGAGCCTGCGCGCTGTCTCGAAGCCCCCCTCGACGTCTACCACGCTCTTCTGGATGGGGTGGTCAACGATACCGCTGGCGAACTCCGATCGCAGAATGCGGCGCGCGTGGTCGTCGAGCTCGGCCTGGGGAACCTGGCCCGCCTGGACGGCTTGCTTCAGCTTGTCGCCGAAAAAATCGTCAAGCGGCTCTTCATTGTCGAGGCCGGCGGCGGAGGCTTTCACGGTGCTGTGGGTGCCGCCCCAGTCGGAGAGCACGAATCCCGGGAACTTCCAATCGGTCTTGAGGACGTCGGTCAGGAGGTGCTTGTTCTCGCACGCGAAGTCGCCGTTGACGGCGTTGTAGGAGCACATCACCGCGCCGGGGTGTCCGATGCCGATGCCGATCTGAAACGCCAGCAGGTCGCTCTCGCGCATCGCCCGCTCGCCCACGATTACGTTCACTTCGTTGCGCCCGCTCTCCTGGTCGTTGAGGGCGTAGTGCTTGATATCGCCGATCACGTGCTGGGCCTGCTCGCACTTGATGCGATTGCCCACCATGGTGCCCGTCAGGACGGGGTCCTCACCCATGTACTCGAAGGTGCGGCCGTTGCGCGGTTCGCGGGTGAGGTTCACCCCGCCGCCCAGGGTCATGTTGTAGCCCTGGGCGCGCAGCTCGCGGCCAATCAGCGCGCCGTAGTCGCAGGCAGCCTGCGGGTCCCAGCTTGCCGCCGCGGCGACGTCGGACGGCAGCGCCGTGGAGTAGCGGCCGTTTTGAGCACTGCTCCGCACGCCGTAGGCCGCGTCGCTCATCTGAATCATCGGGATGCCGAGCCGCGGCACGCCCAGCACAAAACCGGCGCCGCCATTGCCGAGGTAGGCGTTCGGCCTGGGCTTTCCCCAACCCGGCATGCCCTCCCCGTGCACGAGATCGATTTTCTCGTCAAGGGTCATTTGCTTCAGCACCATCTCCGCGCGCTCATCGGGCGACAGGCTGGTGTTCATCCACGGCTGGTTCTGGATCTGGCTGCCTGCCTGATTGTGCAAGCGGTGCTGGGCGAAGGCGGGGGCCACGAGCAGAGACAGCCCGAGCGTTGCCAGGACGGTGAAGCGCGTGCCGCAAAGTCTGGTCATGATTCGCATCTCCCAAGTCGTCGAATTCGAAATCGTCGAGTGTCCCTTGTTGCCGCCGCCGGATTGCCGCGATCGCACCGAACCCGGCTCGATGCAGTTTATCACCCGCAGCGCTTGCCGCCGCGATCCCTTGCAAGAGGCTCGCTGCCGATTCCCGGCCCTTCAATCGTCCGATGTTCGACTCCCTCAAAATCGCCAGTCGATTCCGAGACGCACTCCGTTGCCCGTGACGATGCCGAGCGCCTGGGTGGAATCGTAATGGGTGTAGCCTAGAGTGGTGGAGACATAAGGTGTGACTTTGAGATTGATGGATGGAGCCAGGGTGAAGGCGCGTTTGAAGGGCTGGCGCTGATTCACCTGTTGCACGCCGAGGCCGGCGGCGAAACTGTAGCCGACTCTGGACGATAGGCGCCCCGAGAAGTTTGAGGTGAGAAGGTCGCGCTGGTAGAAACTCGGGGTGAAGAAGCCGAAGTAAAGGCCGTTCCGCGGCCCATCGTAGCCCAGCGCCAGGGCAGACAGCCCGGCGTTCACCGCGAAGCGCTCGCGGGCAAGAAGGCGGCGATTGAATACCACGGTTCCGCCGCTGCCGTGCTGCCGATTATTGGCGTTGTAAAGCGGGGGATGATAACCCTGGCCGGAATAGATGGTGTTGACTTCGTGCCAGTAGGGTTGGGTGGAGAGGGCGTCCCTGAAGTAAGTCAGATGAACTGAAGTACGCGGGTCCAGGTCGAAGTTCAGCCCGCCTTCTCGCCGGTTTGAGATAACCCCCAGCCAGGCGGCGAATGGCGTATAGGCGATGGCCGATCGGCTCCATGTGAAGTCAGCGGAAACGTGCGTCGTCGGGCTGAAGCTCGCGCCCACGAAGCCAACCGGCGTTGGCATGGCGCTCTGTTGCGGAAAAGCGCCTCCTTGGGAGGTGAGATTGACTGGCTTCGAGCGGCCAAAGCGCTCCATGCCCAACCCTCCGCGAAGGGTCAGTCTGGACGTGATGCGCGTCGTCTGCCGATAAAGGAATTCACCTGGCACGACCGCCGTCGGCGCCTCCGTCGGGCTCTGGGTGGGGAAGATGTCAAACGACAGACTGGACGTGCTGCGAGGCAGCCAAACGAAGTCGAGCTGGGAGCCGAGGCCGAGCGTGCGCAGATCCTCGTCGATCAGGGACGCGGGGATTCCCAGGTCCGCCGGGTTACCGGTTTCGTGCGTGTAGCCTACGCTGAGGTGCAATACGGTGGATGATTCGGTCCAGAGTTTTTCGCGAAGCGCGGCCACCTCGGGATTGTGGTGCGAAAGCCGGTCCGCGCGCCTCAGCAGGGCGCGCGCCTCATAGGGGTGGCCCCGACCTGTTTCGATGCTGGCCAAAAGAAAAAGAGCATCGAAGTCGCGGGGGTTCTGCTGCACGAGCCGGTCGGCCTCCGCGTAGGCCTTCCCCAGATCGCCTGTGTAGTATCGCGCCTGAGCCGCGCCCATCCGGGCGGCGAAATCGCCGGGCCGGACCCGGAGCACGCGCTCGAATTGCCGCAGCGAGCTTGTATATTGGCCCTGTCGGAGCTCGAGTTGCGCGAGCAACAGCCTGGCGTCGGCATTCTCCGGTTGCAGCGCGAGCAGCGTGGCCAGGCGGCCGCGAGCGGCGGGGTACTGATGCAACTGCTCTTCGAGGCGAGCTGCCTCGAAAAGATAATCGGCGCCGGAAGGATGCTCCGCGGCCAACGTGCTGTAGGTCGAGTCGGCATCCGCCAGTTTTCCTGACCGGAGCTGCACGCCGGCCAGACCTTCCAGGGCCTCGCGGTCGGCCGGCGCCTGCGCCAGCACGGCGCGGAATGCTCGAGCGGCTTCATCGTAGTGTTGATCCCAGCCGAGCAGGCGCGCGAGCTGAAGCTGTGCGCCGCGGTCGTCAGGGTGGCCGGCCACTACCTGTTGGTAGGCGGCAATCGCGGCCCGGAAATCTCCCCGTTGCGCCTGGGCTCGCGCCAAGTCTTCCAGGGCGCCGACATCGCCCGGGTCGCTCCGCAGCCTCTCCTGCTCGAGGGCGATCATCCCGGCCGGCGACGCGCCCGGCTGCCGACCGGCGCCCGCGGCCTGAGTGGCCCGAAGGGCGCGGTTGAGGGTTGCCAGAGCCTGGGTGACTTCGGAATCGCGAGGATCGCGCGCCCGCAGTTGTTGGAGCAACGCCCGGGCCGGCTCGAGATGACCTGTCCAGAACAGGATGTCGGCCTTGCCTTCGAGTGCGTCGTAGTTCTCAGGCTGTGTTCGCAAGGCCTGCTCGTAGCGCAGCAGAGCTTCGGCATAATGGCCGCCCGCCGCGAGCGTTTGCGCCAAACCGATCGCCGCAGCCGGGTCCGACGGATTGAGAAAAAGCGCCTGCCTGAACCAACCGCTCGCTTCGTCCGCTTCACCGGCCTTGAAGAGGGCGTTGGCGAGTTCAACCGCGACGTTCCCAGCTTGAGGGTGCGCACTGAGAACGCGGCGGTAGCGGGCGATCGCTTCCGAATACTGCCGGCAGGAGGCGAGCGCCCGTGCCAGGTAGAGCTCAAGGTTCACGCCCGTAGGGTTGGCCGCCAGCGCGCCGCGGGCCGTGGCGATATCGGAGCCGCAGATCGCGACGGCGGCGGGCCGGGCTACCGGACCGGAAACTTGTGGACGGGTGGCTCGGCCCACGGGCGGCGCGCTAAGCGCCGAGATCAACAGGAGCGTTGCAAGCTGGGCCTTGGCACGGAACACGCGCCGTCTGCCCGCAACCCGTCGCGTGTGCGGCCCTGCTGCCGATTCCGAAATGGGCCCGGGCGCCCTCATGCACTTTCCTCCACCCCAACCTCCGCGCGCTCCCCGCCGGCCACGTGCACCACCTTTTCCCATCGGTGACTGCCCACGAGAAAACGCATAACGCCCTCGAATCGGAACCACAGTACGATCTGGCGATAGCCAAAGTTCTCAAGCAGCGCGTAAACCAGGAGAATCGTGAGATTGCGCGCGCTCCGGTAGCGGCGATAGCTGAACTCTTCGAGGGCCACGGCGCTGACGGAGACGAGTCCTGAATACGCCAGGCTGAGGAGCACGAAAGGCAGCAAAAATCTGAGCAAGCTGGGGTCCAGGCACGCGGCGACCGGAATAACAAGGTAGCCGGCCAATTCCACCACGGCGCCCAGAGCTTCCACGAACGCCTGAAAGGGAAGGCTCATGAGTCCCAGCGCGCCAAACGCCGGGTTGAAGAGCATCTGCGAATTCTTTCGAAGGGTCTGGCACAGGCCGAGCTGCCATCGCCGCCGCTGACGGCCCAGCATCCTCAAGTCTGCCGGGCACTGGGCCCAACAAACCGGGTCGGAGGTGAAAGCCGTTCGAAATGTTCGCTCGCGGTCCACTGCCCAGCGGCGCAATCTCACGACCAGTTCCATGTCTTCGGTGACCGTGTCGCCGCTGAATCCCCCGGCTTGCAGAACCGTCTCCAATTGGAACAAGGCAAACGCACCGGACAGGATCACCGTGCCGCCCAGGAGGTTCCAGCCGGTGCGGCCGAAAAGGAAGCTGCGCAGGTACTCCACCACCTGGAAGCGCTCCAGGGCGCTCGGCGGCAGATCGATCTTCGCCACCTGACCGTCCGTCACCGTGCACCCGTTCAGCACCCGCACAATGCCGCCACTGGCCACGATGGGTACGGGCGAGTTCACAACTGGCAGCATCAAGCGCAGCAGAGCGTCGCGCTCGAGAATGCAGTCCGAGTCGAGCGTGCAAAAGTAGGGCGTGCGGCACATGTTCAGGCCGGCGTTGAGCGCGTCGGGCTTGCCGCCGTTTTCCTTGCTGATCACGAGGAGATTCGGAAGGTCCGGATTAACGTAGAATCCGCGTACCGGGCGGCTGGGGAGCCGCGGATGCGCGATGAGAATCGCGGGGGACAGCTCAAACGCGGCAATCAGCCGGTCGAGTGTTCGGTCGCTGGAACCGTCGTCGACCACGCACACCTGAACTCCGGGGTAATCGGTCTGGAGAATCGATCGCACCGAATCGACAATCACGTCCTCTTCATTCCAGGCCGGCATGATGATGGTGGCCGGCGGCGTGAGGGGCGATTCGCGTAATTGCTGAAGACTGCCGGAGTGGTGATTGCGGCTGTGAAGCCAGACCGAGGCCAGGGAAAGAATCATCAGCAGCGTATAGGTGCCGTTGCCGGCCACAAAATACGCGGCGAGCAGAAAACTAAAGAACCCGAGCATGTCCGGAAGTAAGGCTTGCAAAAGGGGTTCGCCTCAGGGCGTCTCCAACGCCGGAGGTCCGGCAGATCCGACTGCGACCGGTTCGCCTGGGCCGGCGGGCCCGCGCTCGGGAGTTCCGGGCGCCTGGGCATCGGCGCCAATCCCTTGCGGTAGCTTTGCAGGGTTCCCGGAGTTCGGATGGCGCGCAAATGCCTTCTCGGGATAAGCGTGCGCGCGGGATTGCCTGCCCGTGCCCAGATTGGGCGCCACAGCCTCGTCGTATCCGATCCGGGTCATACGGGCTACAAACCTAGCCTCGACGGCGCCTCCCGGGGCGGCGAGCGCCTCGAGGCACGCCGGCATCAGGGCCGCGCGGGCAATCTGCTCCGCCACCTGCTCCTGACTGTAACGGTCCTCGGTGGTCAGGAAGTGTTCGAGGAGGGCCTCGAGTCCGCGGGCCCCGCGCGCCGAGAGCGTCTGAGCGGCAGCTTCCCGCACCCTCCAGTGGCGGTCGGTGAGCCGTTGGCGGAGGGCCGTGAGGGAAGTAATCGTCAGTCGGCCGAGCGCCCGCACGGCGTGCAATCTGACGTACCATTCGAAATCGTCCGCCAGTTGCAGCAGCGGTGGCAGCGCGATGGAACTGTCCAGGCGGGCTATCACGTCGCAGGCGCGCGCCCGCACGTCGGGGCACTCGTCGGCCGCCAGGCGCGTCACGAAAATCTCCGCGAGTTCCGGAGCCAGGCCCGCCAGGTGGAGGCGGCCTCCCGGGCGCTCCGCGGCTGCGCGCTCGAAGATGATGGATACGACGTCGGCGGCGACCGCCCGAACGCGCCGGTCCGCATGCTCGAGCAATCGCCGGAGCGGCGCCGCGTGAACCAACGGGAAGCAGGCGAGTGCCATTTTGGAACTTCCCACCGAGATCCCCGAGCCCGGATTCAGCACGGCGTCTTCGAGCTGTTCGGTCAGCGCGGGCAGGCTCAGGGGTTCCTGAATGCGCGCCAGCGCCCGGGCGGCGGCGGAGCGCACCGAGAGGTTGGGGTCATTCAAGGCATTCACCAGCACCGGCCAACTGGCCTGATGGCGGATGATGCCGAGTTTCTCGGCAGCCTCTGAGCGCAGCACGAAGTTCAAGGGCCCGAAGCGCAGATGCTTCGGGGCGGGCCGGCCGGCCATTCGCGATTTGCTGCGCGCGGCGGGGCGATCGGTGAGGGTGCGCTGCCATCCGGCCACCAAGCCGAGGTCCTCGCAGAGTCTTGCGAGCAGGGCGGCCAGTTCGGCCGGCGGATGCTTGTCCGCCATCAACAGGTCTTCGAATGGACTGCGAGACTCGCCCTCCGAAAGCGCCCTCAGGCGCGCCAGGCCCTCTTCGTATCCGATGCGGCCGGCGCGAACTTCCTCCACCAGCACAGCGTGCGCCGAGCGAGCTTGTTGGAGCCGACGAGATTGCAGGCGCTGCCTGGCGCGACGGATAACCACAATGGCGATCAACGCCCCGAGCAGCATGAAGAGGGCCGTGGCCATCGGCCACGCCAGTTCGGCGGCGACTCTGTCGAGGGTGAGCATCGTGGCTCTGCCGCGTCGTGTGGATTGACTCTCGTTCGGCTGTTCGATCTGCCTCGGAAATCTGATCGACAGTCAGTGGCGGGTTCAACTTTAGTAACTTCGGCTGAGCGGTGCTGTGAGGGCCATCACACGTGGCGGGTTGGCATTGGCGTGACGGCGGGCGGGAAGCCGGCCCGGGCAGGGAAGCGTTCGGCAGGCGCCAAGCCGTTACGGCGTTCGCCCGGGTGTCCGTTGACGCGGGGCTGTTTGTCCCCTAGGATATCCTTATCTATCGCTCATCGAGCGTTGCAGCTTGGCGGGGTGGCTCAGTGGTAGAGCGAGGGTCTCATAATCCCTAGGTCGGGAGTTCGATTCTCCCCCCCGCTACCAGTCCCATCGGCACGTCGGGCGACTCATCAGGCGCTTCGTGAACCGCTCAGGAGCTTTCGGGCGGGACACCGTCAGCGCGATTCGTCCACCACCTCGATGGCGTTGACGCAGGCGTAGTCCCGATCGGGCACAAAGCTCAATACCAGCTTGCCTTCGGCGTTCGGTTCCAGGCCGTGAAAGGTCTTGTCGAGAGCCCGCCCGGCGCCGCCGGCCTCCTCGAAGATGTCGAAATCCTTCAGCAGGGTCCGGCCGTTAAAATAAACATCGAAGACGCGGCTGCCCGCCCCGCCCTGGGGCGATCCCTGGTAATCCGGCAACGCAACTCCGGGCCGCTGATTGTCCGTACCCCAGTAGGTTTCCGCAAAGCGCAGGGTGACGCCGTATTTCCCCGGCGGGACGGGGATGGCGTAGTCGAAGTTGCCGAACCGCTCTCCATCATAGAGATCGGGGTCCGGCGTGCCACTCACGGGGTTGCGGTGCATGTGAACGGCCAGTTGTCCACCGCTCGCGAAGCGGTCGGGTTTCCAGAAGTAACCATTGTGATCGGTGTACGAATTCTGTTGAGCCACGATCCGCATAGGATTGATCCGGCCCGGCGGGGCCGGGACAATCTCGATCGCATTGAGAATCGGCGAGTCGATCAGGGGACGGAACTGCAGGTGCAGCTTTCCGTCGGCGGCGGGGCTCACGTTCTTAAACACGCGAACGTCTGCCCTGTTGTTGCCGCCGGCGTCTTTGATGATGTCAAACAGGTGCAGCAGGGGCTGACCGTTCATGAAGACGTCGAACAAGCGGCTGGTCTCTCCCCCGCCCGAAAGCGTATCCGGGCCGTAATGAGACTCCGCGAAGTAGAGGCTCAGCTCGTAGTTCCCCGGCTGCAAGGGAATGTCGTAGGAGAACTCGCCCGAGCGCAAGGTCTGAAAGATCGTGGGGTCGGGAGTGCGGGCTATGAACTGGCGGGGCTGGGCCAGAGCCTCGCCTCCTTCAAAATAGCGGTCGCCTTCCCAGGTGTCTCCTGCCCGATCGACATACGTGCCTTTGAGATACCCCGCGAGAATTCGCACGTCGCCGTTAGGTTCCCCGACGCGGCCCGGCACCCCCGCCGAAGGCGCTTCGGCGGAACCCCCGTTCGTCTGCTGAACGGCCGCCTTCGGCCGTTTCAACAGCAGGATGGCTGCAAGTGCGAGGAGTGCCACAAGTGCCAATCCCGCCACCCATGGCATCCGCTGAAAACGCTCGTCCCGCCCGGCCGGCGGCCCAGGAACGGCGGCGTCGGGCACAACTTCGGACACGTGCTGCTCCTGGCCGACCTCAGCCTCGGGCTCGGGATCCTGATAGGGTCTCTTCTCCCGCTCGACAAACCGGGGCACGTATTGCCCCGGCTGGACTACGAGCTGCAGAGCGTGCCCGGCTCCCTCACCCTCGTAGTAGTCCTTTAGTTTCTTGCGGATGCGAAAGAACTCGACGCGCACGATGGCGTCGTGGCTGGGGTCGAACGTGGAGGGTCGCTTCAGAACCTCGGTGGCGAGGTTGTACTCCTTCATTTGGCCGGCGCGACCGGCGAAGTATTCGTCACACACATAACTCACAAGGTCGGCCTGGCGGGACGATCGCGAGAAGATCCCGGAGGTGAGGACGGCTTCAAGCTCGGCTCTCTCGCCTTCGGACGCTCCGTTCGAGGTTGACATAGCCCAATTAGGCGCTCTCAGCAGCTCAGAGTATATCACACGATCAGTGTAACCCTCCAATATGATTCGGTAACCTTGCCTCAGTATTCGCGTACGTTGTTGAAAATGAATAGGTTATATCTGCTAACTGAGACATCGAGAATATGTAACTGATTTAACCTTGCGTTTCATCCCCTAAACTGACTATATGAACACGCTGGGCGAACTATGGAAGCTATTAAAAATACTGATCGTCAGTCCGAGTTTGCCTTCGCAAGTCGTTCTTTTTCAACTGTCTCCAATCTGCAGTCTGTGTCGGGTTAAAAGCTTAGCAACAAAAGGGTTGGGTCGGGATGCTGGGGCTGGTTCGGTACCGCCGAGTGGAGTCGGCTGCCCGAATCGCCCAAGGCGCGCCGTCACCTTAAGGTTTCGTGCTTCGTGCGTCGGTTTCGGCGTGGCAGCAAGTGAATGCTATTGATGCCTGACAACAACCTACGGGCTGGAGGAGTGCACTCCCAGTTTTTGGGACGGCTGCATGGACGGATCGGTGTTGACCCGAGACGAATTCAACCAAGTTGGAGGACTTAATGAAACGGACCTTGATTCTTTTGGCCACGGTTCTGTTGAGCGTTTGTGTGAGCGGCTTCGCACAGGACACCGCCAGGATGGTAGGTACGGTCACGGACAAGAGCGGAGCGGTCATTCCAAACGCTAAAGTCACGGTTTCGAACCCGGACAAGGCCTACACGCGCGTGCTCACGACAGACTCTGCCGGGTTCTACTCGGTTCAGGCAATTCCGATCGGCGACTATGTAGTGACCGCTGAAGCCACCGGATTCCAGAAACTCGTGCGCTCCGGCATCTCCCTCAACGTCGGGCAGGTGCAACAGGTGAATTTCGAGCTCACGGTGGGCCAGGTGACGCAGGAGGTCACCGTGTCCGGCAACGTGCCCAAGGTGCAGACCGAAACCGCGGCCGTTTCCAGCGTGATCACCAACCAGCAGATTCAAAACCTCGACCTCAACGGCCGCAACTGGGTAACGCTGGCCTTGCTGGTGCCGGGCGCGTCTCCGGATAACGGCCTCGACGCGGTCCACGTGGGCGTAGCCGGCAACAACAACATCTCGTTCAACGGCAACCGCATGCAGTACAACAACTGGGAGATCGACGGCGGCAACAACACCGACGAAGGATCGGCCTCCACGTTCAACACTTATCCCAGCCTCGATACCATCGCCGAGTTTCGCATCTCCACTTCCAACTACGGCGCGGACATGGGCAAGCACGCGGGCGCCAACATCGAACTGGCCACCAAGTCCGGCACCAAGGACTTCCACGGCAGCGCTTTTGAATACAACCGCAACGGCGTGTTCGACGCCAACAACTTCTTCACCAACCGGGCCTCCATCGGCGCCACAGCGCCGAAGGAAATTCTGAATTGGAATGATTTCGGCTACACCATCGGCGGCCCCGTCTTCATTCCGGGCCATTACAACACCGACAAATCCAAGACCTTCTTCTTCTGGTCGGAAGACTGGCGCCGCTACCGGAACGGCAACATCGTCAGCGCCGGCGTCCCGACCCCGCTCGAACGGCAAGGCGATTTCAGTCAGGAACACTGGGCCGGAGAAACGGGACCCAACGATCCCGGCTCCAGCAATTACAATTCAGTTGTCGCCACGGGCGCCCAAATACCCGCCCTCACCGCTGCTGGGACTCCGTGTAACCGCGGCGCCTCCGTTTACGAGAATCAAGACGGCACACTTAACGCCAATTACAACGCCGCACAGGCCAATTGTATATTCTACGATACGGCTCAGTCGATGCCGGGCTTTAACCAGACGGCTTTCGCGAATGGCACCGACCTTCTCAACGGGCTGGTTCCGCTCCCGAACAGCGGCGTGAACGGCTGGGAGTCGAACTCCAGCGCTCCCACCAACTGGCGCCAGGAGCAGATCCGCATCGACCAGAACATCAGCGACAAAACCCAGGCGTTCTTCCGCTACACCCAGGACACTTGGAACACGGTATCGGTCCCCTCCCTCTGGCAGTGGGCCAGCTACGACACCATCAAGACCAACTTCGGCGGCCCCGGCGAAAGCGCGGTGCTCCACATCACCCACACGTTTAAGCCCACCTTGGAGAACGAATTCGTGGCCGCCTACACCACCGACCACATTCTCCTCTATCCTGTGTCGGGCAACGATTCGCCCACCGCTTCGCTCGACCGGCCGAGCGACTTCCAGATGGCGCACCTGTTTGCGTCCAACGCCGGCAACACGATGTTGCCTTCTTTGGAACTCTGCGGCGGCCAGAGTTTTTGCACCAACGAAGAGGCCGGCAACTTCCCCTGGTTCAACTCCAACCCCATCATCACGTGGAAGGACAACCTGGCCTGGGTGCACGGCAACCAGACCACCAAGGTCGGGTTCTACCTGGAAAACTACCGCAAGAATGAGCAGTTTGGCACCGACACTCAGGGCCAGCTCTTCTTCGGAGGAGGCGGTTCGCTGACCAGCGGAAACGCCATGGCGGACATGTTCCTGGGGAACATCCAGCAGTACACGGAAGGCACCCAGATTGTAAACGGCACGGCCGTGGGCGGCTACGCCAAGGGCCACTGGCAGATGACCGACCTCGAGCCCTACTTCCAGGACGACTGGAAGGTGACCCCCCACCTCACGCTGAACCTCGGCGTGCGCTACTACATTTACACCCGCATTCACGACGTCACCCGGCCCACCATCGACTCCGGCTTCCTGCCCAACCAGTACCAGCGGTCGGCTGAGGCCCAGCTCGACTCGGGCGGCAACTACGTTCCCGGAACCGGCTTCACTCCGGCCCAATATGGCAATGGCCTGGTGCAATGCGGCCATAACGGCATTCCGCTGGGCTGCCAGCTCCAGAACACGGGCAAGAACATCGCTCCGCGCTTCGGCTTTGCCTGGGATCCCTTCGGCAAGGGAACCACCTCGGTCCGTGGCGGATTCGGGCTGTACTTCGAGTCCGGCAACGGCAACGAGGCCCAGACCGAAGGCGGCGAAGGCAATCCTCCCGGAGCCCCGGGCGTTTCGGTGTTCAACGTCTCGGGTTACGGCGCGCTTGTGCCGGGCGCCTTGCTGATCCCCGCCCCGCCAGGCTTCACGGGTACGCCCTACAGCGAAGCGTGGCCGAGCGTGCAGCAGTATAACTTGTCGGTGGAGCACGAATTCACCGGTAACACTCTCGTAAGCGTAGCCTACGTGGGCGCCCTCGGACGGCACTTGGCGCGCGCCCAGGACATCAACCAGGTGGACCCGGCGCAGGTGGCGAACGGCGGCACCATCAACGTTCCCGAGTTCGCAGGGAAGACTTTCGCTCACGGCTCGTGCGACGCGGCGGGGAATTGCGATGCGCAGAACATTATGATTTACAACGAGGAGCCTGCGCTGTTCTTCCGGCCCTACCAGGGATACGGCCAAATCACCTACAAACAGAACACGGCGGTATCCAGCTACAACGCGCTGCAGGCCAGCGTTCGCCACTCGATGAGCCACGGCCTGACTCTGCAAATGGCTTACACGTGGGCGCACGCCATCGACAATTCCTCCAGCACCTACATCCAGACCTCGGGCGCCATCGACGACTATAACCTCTCCCGCTGGAAGGCGACGTCGGATTTGAACCGGGCGCAGGTGCTGCAAATCAATTACATCTATGCCATCCCGTTCTTCAAGAACTCTTCCAGCGCCATCGCACGGCAGGCGCTGGGCGGGTGGCAGCTCAGCGGCATCACCAGCCTGTTCACGGGTGAGCCGGTTGACTTCAACTGCGGCATCAGCGGCTATTCCACCGGACTCGGCGGGACCACCCGCTGCGACGTGGTGGGCAACGTCGCCATCGACAAGGGCATGCATAATGACCCGACGTACGGCCCCACCGCAACCTGGTGGAACCCGGCTACGGTCGCCCAGCCGCTCCTCAGCCAACTCTACGCCAACGGCGAGCCCAGCATGTTCGGCAACATGGGCCGGAACACCCTCACGGGGCCGGGCCGTAACAACACAGACCTGGCGCTGGAAAAGAACTTCAGCCTGCCCTGGTTCAACGGCGAGCATTCCACGCTTCAGTTCCGGTTGGAGACCTTCAACACCTTCAACCATACGCAATGGAACGGGTTCAACACGGGGTGCAGCGGCAGCAACACGTTCGGGGAGACGTGCGACAACAACACCACTTCTCCTGGCGAGGTTAACTCGGCTTGGGCCCCGCGACAGATGCAACTGGGCCTGAGGTTCAACTTCTAGCCGGCGACGGTTAGCGGACGTTCGGACCTGTTAACATGGGCGCAACGAGGGGTTTCGGTTCTCTCGTTGCGCCCTTAGTTTTTAGGGTCTGCGCAACCATCTGTGAAAGCGGGAATTGGCGCGAGGTTAAGGACGCAGGAGCGTAAGCGCTCACGGCAGGGCCGGGCAGTCCAAAACGCCCGCGATTGTCGCTTTTTCACAGCCCATCCTACTGAAACTAAATGGAAAAATAAACCGTCTCATTCGTCCCGTTTGTCCCCACGGCCCTCCGGAAGCGTGCTAGGCTGGCCTCGGATTCGGCGGTCGGCTGTCCGTGGTCCGTTGTCCGTGGTCGGTCGTCCGTGGTCCGTGGTCCGTGGTCCGTAGTCAGTTGCACGCGGCGATTGGCGTCTTGTTGGTTGTTGGTCGCTGGTCGTTCGCGGAGCGACGATCTACCTTCAACGAGCCACGAAGCCGTGCCAAAGCGTGCGGCAACGGACAACTGACCACTGACGACTGACAACGGACATTTGGCAACTGACAACGGACAAATGGCAACTGACAACGGACATTTCGCAACTGACGATTGACCACGGAGGCCCGGAGAGGGCATTGAAGGAAAGTGATTATGTCGGCAGAGACAGTGGTGGATGTTCCCGCTGAAGGTTCCGGCTCCGTGGCCAAGCCGCGCCTGGGCGCGGCGTCTTGCGGCGAGGCGGCGAGGCGGCAGGACCACTGCATGAACGTGCAGGGCGACCGGCCGCGGCGGGCCATCGACCGGAACCTCAGGGTTCTCCCCAAGCTGCTGAAGGCTTTTGGCTTGGAGGCCCCCGCCGCCGCGCGGACGCCAGGAGGGGAGAGCGCGAAAAAATAAAGGGTCCCCTACCAAAGCCGGAATGTGACGCAGAATGAATGAGATACAAAAACAGGGAGGGCTCTCCAAAGCCGGAATGTCCTTTAGGATCAACGAGTTGTAAAAGTTATACAAAGCCAAAGTGAGAAAAATGAGAATCGAGTAAGTTACATGGAATCAGTGGGATAAGGCGATTGTAAATTTTACACAAAGCCAAAATGGGACGAACGTGAGAATCTAGTAAGTTGCCTGGAATGAGGTAGTTCCAAAAAAGTGCTGAAAAGACACTCCGAGGCTTGGGTTGAGTACGGAGGGACCGGTGCTCCGGCGCCCGCGGAAGTGCCAAGACAGTTGCTGCCTGTGCCTGACGGCGCAGCGCAGGGCCGCAACCGGAACTGAACGCGTCGCCTTGAAGAAAGTGGCCTGAAATGCGGTCGCCTGCGAATTCTGGCGCAGAGCCCGATTTTCAAAGGTAACAGGGGCAGTCCGGAAGTGATAATCTAAGGTACGCATGAAAGGCCGCGTCTTGAATGGAATTGAACGGGCCACCGGGGTCCTCGGGGTCACCGTCGCGTGGTTGTGCTTCAGTGTTGTGGCGCCGGCACAAAGTCCGAGCCGCTCCCGGCCTACCAGTGATGACTTGCGCGCCGCCTTCGAGCGCGCCGCGCAGGCCTTGGCCGCAAAGGACTACGCCGCCGCAGAGCTGGGATTCAAAGACTTCCTCAAGCTTGACCCCAACAATCCTGCGGCCTACACCAACTTGGGCGTAGTCTACCGGCATTTGGGGCGGCTGGACGACGCCATCCGGTCGTTTGAAACCGCCCGCAAGCTCGACCCGCGGATGGTGGGCGTGGATCTTGACCTCGGCCTGACCTATTACGACAAGCGAGACTTTAAGAACGCGGCCCCCGCCTTCGAGCGGGTGATCGCGGGGGAGCCATCCAACGTCCAGGCGCATTATTTGCTCGGAGAGTCGGAGTTTATGCTGCGCGACTACGGTAAGGCCGTTGCGGCCTTTGAGCCCATCCGCGCGCAGGAGCAGGACGACCTCGATTTTCTTTACATGCTGGGCATCGCCTACGGCCAGGTGAAACGCAATGACGACTCAAAGGATACGTTCAAGCAACTGGTGATTGCGGGCGGCGACACGCCGCACCTTCACCTGCTGCTCGGCAAGGCCTATCTGGACCTCTACCAGAATTCGCAAGCCGAAGCCGAGTTGAAGAAGGCGGTGGCCGGGGATCCCAAACTGCCCTTCGCTCACTACGACCTGGGGGTGCTCTACCAGCGCCTGGGGAAGATGGACCTGGCGGCCGGCGAGTACGACCAGGAAATCCAGATCAGTCCCCGCGAGCCCTGGAGCTACGAGAATCGCGGCACCATCTGGGTTGAGTCCGGGGACCCCGCGCACGCCATCCCCCTCTTCGAAAAGGCCCTGGCCATCAATCCCGAGATGCCCGACTCCCTGGCCGGCCTGGGCAAGGCCTACCTGCGGGAGGGCAAGGTGGCACAGTCCATCGCCTATCTGAAGCGAGCCGTGGCCCTCGCGCCGGACAGCGCCAACAAGCACTACCAGCTTGGCCAGGCGTATCTCAAAAACGGGCAGCGGGACGATGCTCAGAAGGAATTTGCGCTACAGCAGCAGCTCCAGGCCAAGGAGCGCCAGAAGCAGGCGGAGCAGATTTCGGGGAGGCTGCCGGAGGCCCCGGGGCCTGCGCAGTGACGAAAATCCAAAAGTTTACGAACGAACCTACCAAGTCACTGAAAGCGCTGCCAGTCCATTCTTGGAAGAAGTCGGAACCTACCAAGTTATTGAAAACAAGCCAGTTACGATGTATTCCCTTCATGTCATTGATATTACAGGACTTAGGTGAGACTTAAGGCATCTCGAAGAGGTCATTTCATCGCTTTGGGGCGAGTTTCCGCCATAGTTCTCGCGGTTGCTGGCTTGAGCGCCGGCCTGCTCTTTGGCCCCTTCGCCAAGTCCACTGCAGCAACGGCCAGTCCGCAGGCGCCGGGTCCGGTGCAATTCTCCAACGTCACGAAGGCGGCTGGAATCGACTTCATCCACTTCAAGAGCACGGTTGGGACCTCGACAATTCTGGAGGAAGCGGGTCCTGGTGTCTGCGTGGCCGACTACGATGGCGACGGCTATCAGGACATCTACTTCGTCAACGGCCGCGACCTTTACAATCGCGGCCTGAAGGCGCGCAACGCGCTCTACCACAACAACGGCGACGGGACGTTTACCGATGTCACCGAAAAGGCCGGCGCTCCCGGCAACGCCTTCGGCCTGGGCTGCGTTTGGGGAGATTACGATAACGATGGCTTTCCCGATCTCTACGTCACGCAGTATGGGAAGAACATCCTCTACCACAACAACGGCGACGGTTCCTTTACCGACGTCACCGACAAGGCCGGCGTAGGCGGCATGGATTTCGGCACAGTTTTCCATTCGGGCGCAACGTTCTTCGACTACGACCGCGACGGCCGCCTGGATCTCTACGTGGGCGGCTACGCCAACTTCTCGACCGCCAGCCAGCAATTCTGCACCACCGAAATCGCGGCCCGGTCGAGTTGCCCGCCCGCAGTCTACGGCGGAACACCGGACGTGCTCTACCACAACAACGGCGACGGAACGTTCACCAACGTCACGAAGGCCGCGAAAATCTACCAGCCCAAGGGCCTCAACCTTTCGGTGGGCGCGGCCGATTACGACAACGACGGCTGGCCGGACCTGTTTGTGGCCAACGACGGCCTGGACGCGTACCTCTATCACAACAATCACGACGGGACCTTTACCAATATCGCGCTCGAGAGCGGCATGGCCTTGACGGCGGACGGCAACACCATGGCGGCCATGTGCATCTCGCTCGGCGACTTTCAGAACGACGGGACTCTGGGCCTCTACATTTCGGATTTTCAGGGCGCCGGGGACCACATGTGGCACTACAACGGCAAAGGCTCCTTCGACGAAGTCAGCGATGGCGCCGGGATTACAATTTCCACCAAGCAGGTGCTCAGCTTCGGCGGCGGCTTCTTCGACTACGATAACGACGGCTGGCTCGATCTGTTCATCGCCAACGGCCACGTTTATCCCGAGATCGACCGCACCTCGACCGAGATTCACTACAAGGAGATCAACTCGCTTTTTCACAACGAGCGCAACGGGAAGTTTGCGGACGTTGCCAACATCTCCGGCGATGGATTCGCAAAAGCCTATGCCGGGCGCGGTGTGGCCTTTTTCGACTACGACAACGATGGCCTTATGGACCTGGTGGTGGCCAACAACGGCGATCCGCCGCTGCTGCTTCACAACGATGGTCCGAAGGGTGGCGGCCCGCGAAACCACTTCGTCAATTTCAAGCTGGTGGGCACGAAGAGCGATCGCGACGCCATGGGCGCCCGCATTACGCTGCGGGCGGGAGGCGTGACCCAGATTCGCGAAATCGAGGGCGGCGGCAGTTACCTGTCGCAGAGCGATCTCAGGGCCAACTTTGGCCTCGGCGGCAATACCAGCGCAGGCCAGGTTGAGATTCGATGGCCGAGCGGCCTACACCAGTCGTTTCGCAATGTGAAGGCGGACAAATTCTACCTGGTTGTAGAAGGAAAAGGGCGATTGGAGCAACAGCTTTTTAAGCCCCATGTGGGGCCGGTACCGGCCGCAGTGCCTGCCCGTCATCGCTGATACCGAAGACCGCGCCGGCGTGTCGGGCCGGCTAAAAGCTGAATCTCATTTGCAGGCTAATCTCACGGTTGGCAGCCTGCGAGTTGAAGGGACCGCCGGCCAGAGTGTTGGACTGTCCGAAAATCGGCGAGCTGAGGTTTCCCACGGGCGTGCCGAGGTTGACTTTGTTCAACACATTGCGGGCCATGATGCCCAGCTCCAGGTTATAGCGATGATTTTCGCCGCTCGGTGGACCGAACATGCCGCCTCCGCCTCCGCCGCTCAAGCCACGCCCTCCAAGGCCTCCGCGGCCCCCGTGCCAGTGACCGTGGTCGCCACCCCCGCCACCGCCGGCTTCTTTTCCGAAGCCGAAGGTCTTGCCAAGGCGCAGGTTCAAAGTAAAGGCCGCGGGACCAAATACGTAATTCGGCGGAATAATCGTCTGGCCGGTCTGTGGGTCGATGTTGAAGGTGCCGTAGTTCGTTGCCACAATCGCGGCGCCGGAAGAGCCCGCCGTCGCGAAGGCCGGGCGGTCATTGTAGATCGAGTCTCCGTTCAAGTCCTGGCCTACGGTGATGTTGAAAGGGCGACCCGAATTTGCCACCACAAACGGGCTCAGGCGAATACCCTTGGGCAGGGCGATCGAGCCGCCCACAAAAGCCTGGTGGCGGATGATGAAGCCCGCTGGGCCGTAGTCCGCGAGTATGTCGTAGGGGTTCGAGGGAAAGCTTCCCACACCGTTGGTATCGCTCTTGGCCTGACTGTACGTGTAAAAGCCAAAGAGCGAAAGCCGCGTTCCCGCTCGAATGTTGGCGTTAACGATCAGTTGATTTTCGTTGAACAGGCCAACGGACTCGTACTGGTAAATGTTACTTTCTCCCGGAAACGGCAGAATGCCGCTCGACGGAACGCACGACGCCGGACTCCCGGGCGGGCATCCGTTATACGTTCCGGGAAACGGCGCGTTGATATTGTTGGTGAGGAGTTGGTGCACACCGTGCGAATTGAGATAAGTGACGGAGGCTGTGAGGGCCTTAGTCACTTGGCGTTCGAGGCCGATGGCGGACTGAATGGTGTAGGGCGCGCGCAGGGTCGGATCAATCCGGTAAACGGTGGGAGTGACGGCTCCCGCCTGCAACGCGCTCAGGGACGGAATCACAGGGAAGAAATCCGGCGCCGTAATCAGGTACTGCTGCTGATTCAGGCCGTTGAGTCTTTCGGCTTCAAGCACGCTGCCCTCTTGGAAGCGGTCATAGAATATGCCCGAGCCAGCGCGCAGAACGGTCTTGGGCGCTTTGCCCCCGCCGATTCCCCAGGCCAGGCCGAGGCGCGGCGCGAAGTCGGAATGGTCGGGGATGTCATTCTGCGATTCCCAGCGCAGGCCAAGGCTGAGGGTCACGTTGGGGCGCACCCTCCAGTCATCCTGCCCGTAGAGCCCCGCATCGAGCCAGCTCACCTGGACCAGCGGAATTCCTGCGGTGATCGAGAACTGGCTCGCCCCGGCCGTTTCGCACCCGGTCTGCCCGTTTGCCTGGCACAGCGCTAGGGACTGCTCGGCGGTCTGGTAGGCGTCGAGCGAAGAGAACGTGAAGGCGCCGTTGAAGCCCGAGTTGGATTGGCTGGACTCTTGAATGTGGCGGACTCGGCCTCCAAACACCACGGAGTGCTTGCCGAGCGACATCGATAACAGGTTCTGCACTTCGTAGTTGTCCTGGGTGTCGGTGTTTGTTCCCATACCGTTTCCGCCGCCCGTGAATGCGCCCAGCACCGAAATAGTGGGATCGAAATTCTGGGCGATCGTGCCGTCGTTCTCGTGGCGGTACTGGAAGCGGAATTGATTGACGGTTCTCGCGCTCACCACCTGGGTGTCGCTGATCTGGAGGGTGTGTTCGATATCGTTCCGGTTAAACGCCTGTGAGGCGAGGGAAAACTGGCCGATACCGTTGTCAGTACCGGAGTTGGTCCAGCGCTGGTAGCGAACCGTCATCACATTGTTCTTACTCAGTTGCAGGTCGACCCGAGGGCTGATGTTCATTCGCGTCTGCGGATTCAGCACGGCCTGACTGAAGGGCGTCTGGTTGAGGTTGGGATCGAGGATTACGGCGTTCACAATCGAGCTGTCATTGACGTCGCGACGGAAAAAGTCCACGAAGAACGAGGCCTTCTTGCCGAGCGGACCGCCGAGGTTTCCGTTGTAGAACTCCGAATGGTAACCCGGTTCCTCGGTTACGAACGGGCTTCTGGAGTTGAAGGCCGAGGAATTTCCACTCACGAATGCCTCGCCATGATACTGGCTGAAGCCCGGCTTGGTGGTGATCTCGATGCGGCCGTAACCGAGCTTGTCGTATTCCGCCGAGAACGGATTCTGGTTCACGCGGATTTCCAGGATGGCCGCCTTGGGCGGCAATTGGCCGCCGGTGAAGCCGTCGATGTAGATCTGGCCGCCATTCGGACCCGCCGAGGGTCCTGCCAGCGCCTGGAGCTCGGACTGCAATTCGTCGGGGTCGTCCGAGAGCGCTTCCAGTTCCTTCCCCTTGATCACCAGGGCGCTGGCGTTGTTCTCAGGACTCACGCTCAGGTGCTCCGCCTCGGCGGACACGGTCACTTGTTGCCGTTCCTGCTCAATCTTTAGCGCGATATTGAGTTGCCGAGCCGGGCCTGCAGCCACCACAACGCCCTGCTGCTCGAACGGCGCGAATCCCTTGGCGATCGCACTCACCACGTAGGTGCCGGGCGCCAAACCGTCGATTTCATAGGTTCCGTCTTTCTTCACGACCGCGGCGCTGCTCGGTCCGCTGGCTGGAGGGGCCGGTGCGGCGAGTACGGTAACGCTCGCTACCGAAGCGCCGGAGGGGTCCGTCACCTGCCCGCGCAGAGCGCCGGAGCCGGCTTGCGCCAGCAACCGGCTCGACAGTGCGGGCAACACGATGATCGCCCCTGAAATCAACAGTCGAATTCCAAGTTTCCAGACTCTCATTAGTTCTCCTCAGTTCTTCTCAAAGATCTTTTCGGCTGCGAACGAGCGCTTTGACTCAAGGGCTCGTACCCTGCTGACCCTGGTCCCCCCCAGATGGGGCGCTAAGACTCCAGGGTGAAAGAACAGAATCCTGGGACCCAGCCGGCGCAGCCGTCAGAATGGGTTCGACCCCGCTCAAGAGCGTGATGGCTGTGACGCCACCGGGCGTGGTGCCTTGCGTTGATACAATCATCACCGCGTCACCCTTCTGCAAATCGGCGAGCGTCGCGGGCGCCAGGCGGCTCAGCATCTGCTGAAAGTTCGGCGGGCCGCCTGCGCCGCCGCCGGGATGCCAACTGCCTCCATTCGCGGCCCCCCAATTCGCCTGGCCCGGAGGCCGCGCCGCCGGAGAGGCGCCGGAGCCGCCAGAACTCGTTCCTCCCGGCGCCTGCTGCGAGCCGGCAGGCCCCGCCGGGGTTCCCTTTAGTCGCATGGCGATCATTTGCGCCATCATCTGCGGCAGTTTTCGCAACTGGGACTCGGAAGTGATGCTCACAACCACAGGCTGCTTGGTCTTCAGGTCCATGACGGTGATTTCATTGGTGGCGGGATCGATTGATGAGACTGTGCCGGCGATGTTCCGGAACGATCCAGACACAATCTCCTCGGCTGTCAGTTCAGCGCCATCGGGGCTGCGGCTTCCGCGCGCCTCGAGTTGGTCGCCGGGCTTGATCTCGTCCACGGTCCCGGGCTTGGCGTCGCTGAACTTGACCGAACCCGGAGCGTAGCGGCGGATGACCGTGTCCTTTGAGACGTGAACGGTCAGCACTTTGGCGGCGCTGGCGGCGCCTGTCGAAAGCGTGATGGTGCCGGCGGCCAAATCGACCGCCCGGACAAGTCCGCCAACGCCGCGCTTTTGCCAGTCTTCCGCTTCCTGTTGCTGCCGCTGAGCGATGTCGGTGTGCTTCATCAGAATGATGGAGGAGGCTACCACCGGACTCCCACCTTCGGGAGTCTTCCCGGCCGCCAGAATGCGATCCCCAACCTGCAGATCCTGCAATTGGACGGGGGTGGCGCCCTGCAGGGTCTTCTGGCCCGGTTCGATGCGAAACATGCGGGTGGAATCCTGCACTTTAACGCTTACCTCAGCGCCCGCGTCCTTCTTGACAGTGATGGTATTCCCCTGAATCGCCGTGACGGTGCCGAGGGCGCGGGTGAGCGCGCTCGGCGCGGCCTGCGTCTCGGTCTGCTCTGGCCGGCCGGAACCGGCCAGGGCGGACGTACCCCCGACTGCGATACCAGCCATCAACAACGCCGCCAGTGCTAAGCCCTTGCCCCTTATCCCATCCATCGTTCGCGCCTCAAGCGCCTTTTGGGTTTTGATTGAACTCAACCGTGCCTCGCGACTTCGCAATCGCTCGACGACCGCCAATTTGTCCCTCATAGATTTCAGACGTATCGGCTAGGGCAGACGTTTCACCCCGCCACAGGAGGCGAGATTTAGATCATAGACGACTTTGACGCGGCAGTAGCGGGTGGGGCAGGGCTCACCCGCGGAAGGGACGAAAGGACGCTGCGCCGACAGCGCCCGCGCGTAGGTGGCAGGCTCAGGGCAGGGTGAGCACTCTGACGCCGTATTCCGGCAACTCGACTGCCGTGGGCCCGGCGACCCCCGTCAGAGCATCGCGATAAGACCGGCTCAGGTCCACCTTTTCCTTGTTCGCCGTATAGTTAAGGAGAAACACGATCTTCCGCCCGGCTTTCTCGCGCTCAGCAATCTCCACGCCGTCCGGAAGGCGGGGTCCGCGCTCGACGCCTGCCTCCGGAAGCATGCGCGATGTCAAGCGATCGTAAAACTCTGCGGACGGTGACTCGGTCCCAACGTAATAGACCCGTCCGTCTCCCACCTTGTTGAGAGTGACCGCGGCACGCCCGGCGTAGTAGTTCTTGCCGTAAGTGGCCAGCGTCTCGGCCGTTTCCGGGCTCAAGATGTCAAACCAAACCCGGGCGGGGTAACGCGTGCCGTCAGCCTCGACAATCTCCTGCGGCTGGTCGATATGCGGATCGTAATCGTGAATGGCGACACCGGCGAGGGAGGCCAAGGGACCGGGCAGGGTCTGCCGGGTGAAGACGTTATGCTCGTCTTTTACCCCCGTGCGATAAGTGAGCACCAGGGTTCCTCCGCCGCGCACAAACTCTGTCAATTTGCCAGTTAAGGCGGGATCGACCACAAACAGGGACGGCGCCACGATGATTTTGTAGGGGGAGAAGTCGCCTCGCGGAAACACGACGTTGACATTCACGCCCTGCCTGCGAAGCGCGTCGTAGAATAGGTGGAGCTGACGGTTGTAATCGAACTCCTTCACCAGGGGCTGAATGTGAAACGCCCAGCGCGTGTCGGGCGAGACGAGCATTGCCGCCTGTGCCACCGGGTGCGAGCCCCGCAGCAGATCCGAAATCTGCTCCAGTTCCTTCCCCATCTGCGAAACCACCTGGTAGCGCGCGTTGGGGTAGCTGTCCTGGTCCAGCACTCCCTGCCAGTACTGCTCGGTGCCGTAGGGCGAGGTCCGCCAGCGAAAGTAGCAGACGCCGTCCGCGCCGTGGGCGATGGCCTGGTAGGCCCACACGCGGTAGAGCGCCGGAGGCGCCTGGCGGCCCCAAAACGTTGTCCAGCCCGGCAGACCCCCCTGCTCCTCCATCACCATGAAATTTTGCTGGCCCTTCGAGCCCCGCATCAGGTCGTGAGCGAGCCCCGGGCCTTCGTAGTTGGCGAAATTCGAGTCGAACAACGGATAGTTGTCCCAGGCGACAAAATCGAGGGCCGTGTTGAGGCTCGAATAATCGATGTTGTCAAACATCCCCATTTCGTTGTGCGTGATCGCCTGGCCGGGCGCAATGCGCCGCAGGATGTCCGCCTGCATCACCAGGAAATCGCGGGTGGCATCGCTGAAGAAGCGGTGGTAGTCGAGGGCCAGACTGGGATTGTATACGTTGCCCAGGGTGTTCCAGGGTAGCGGAATTTGCGTCCATGCCGTATAGGTGTGGCCCCAGAAGACGGTGCCCCAGGCGCTGTTGAGCGCGTCCAAGCTGTGGTATTTCGCCTGGCACCACTTCTGAAAGGCCGCCTGGCAGTCCGGGTCGTAGCAGTCGGGACTGCCGAGCTCGTTGTCGATCTGCCAGCCGAGAACGCCCGGATGATTATGGTAATGCTCGGCCATGGCGGTGACGATGGCGCGAACCGCGGCCAGGTAGTGCGGGTTGTGCAGGCAGTAGTTGCGCCGCGAGCCGTAGCGGTAGCGGATCCCTTCCGGGCTCATGGCCGCGATGTCGGGATACTTGGCCATCAGCCAGGCTGGCGGTGACGCCGAGGGCGTTCCGAGCACCGCTTTGATGCCGTGGGCGTTCAATACCTTGAGGGCGCGGTCGAGCCATTCGAAGTCGTAGCGTCCCTCCGAGGGCTCCATCTTGACCCAGGCGAATTCCGCCAGACGCACAAAGTTGATGCCGGCCGCCTGCATCATCTGGGCGTCCTTTTCCCGCTGCGACTCGCTCCAGGTTTCGGGATAGTAGTCCACGCCGTATATGAAATGACCGTC
>Ga0335081_10002693_pt1 | contig 27938 bp, 25 predicted proteins | sample Lox_Sample_35_FD_206713 | JGI IMG/M metagenome (GOLD analysis project Ga0335081, IMG submission 206713) | Soil microbial communities from Loxahatchee National Wildlife Refuge, Florida, United States - Lox_Sample_3.5 | ecosystem: Environmental > Terrestrial > Soil > Wetlands | place: USA...
GATGCTACCGGAGATGGACGCGAGGGACTTTGGATGGCGGAGTCAAACAGCTACGATGTGGTCGTGCTCGACTTGATGCTGCCCGGTCTCGATGGCTTGGAAGTATTACGGCGGTTGCGGGCGAAGCAAAACGTAACTCACGTCTTGGTTCTCACCGCCCGGGACGCGGTGGAAGATCGCGTCCGCGGACTGGAAGCTGGTGCGGATGATTATCTGGTCAAGCCTTTTGCGTTTGAAGAACTGCTCGCCCGCATCCAAGCTTTGTGCCGGCGCAGTTACGAACGCAAGAACCCGGTCATCCGCATTGGCGATTTGGAGATCAACACGGTTGCTCGCAAAGCCACACGCTGCGGCAAGCACATCGACTTCACTGCGCGGGAATTTATGCTGCTCGAATATTTGGCTCTGCGCCGGGGCGAAGTCGTGTCGCGTTCTGAAATCGAGGCGCACATTTATCCGGACTCGATCGAATTGATGAGCAACGTAGTGGACTCGGCGATCTGCATTTTGCGCAAGAAGATTACTCTGCCGGGGGCCCAGCCCCTGATTCATACGCGGCGCGGCTCCGGTTATGTGCTGGAGGGCGAGTGCGCGTGAGGTCAATCCAACACCGGTTGATTCTCTCGGTAGGTGGAGCACTTTGTTTGCTGTGGAGCATTGGCGGACTGGCCGTGTATCTGGTGGTTCGCACCGGCTACGTCGCCGAGTTTGACCGCGTCCTGAGGGCAAACGCCCAAACGCTGGCCGCCATGACGGACCAGAGGGCTGGTCAGGTCGAGTCAGATTACTCGCAAGACCTGCTGCCGGGGTTTGCTCGCACCCGACATCCTGACTATTTTCAGCTTTGGCTTTCCGATGGCTCCACGCAGAAGCGTTCGCCGTCGCTGGCCGGCAATGATCTCGCGCGCCACGCCGGAACGTTCCATTCGCCCCTGTTCTGGAATTTGACGTTGCCGGACGGGCGCCCCGGGCGAGCCATCGGCATCCGCTTCGTTCCCCAACTCGATGATGAGGCACCTGCGAATTCAAAAATCTCAAAGGACGAAGTGACTCTCGTGGTGGCCCGTCATCGGGGCAATTTGGACGAGCGCCTGGGCGAACTGGGTTCCGCACTGCTGCTGGTCGGCGGTTCCATGATCTTCGCCACGATATTCCTCGTTGTGATTGCGGTCCGTCGAGGTTTGCGACCTTTGTGGGAGTTGGGCGATCGGGCCGAAACAATTGACGCTTCCTCCCTGCAGCGGCGTTTCACGACGGAGGGGCTGCCAAGTGAACTGCTACCCATTGCGACGCGTCTTAACCAGTTGTTGGCCCGCTTGGAGGATTCGTTTGCCCGTGAGCGGCGGTTCAGTGCGGATGTCGCACATGAACTGCGGACACCCCTCGCTGAGTTGCGCACCGCGACCGAGGTTGCACTCAAATGGCCGGAAGATGTGGAGACGACTCGCAACACATTGGAGGAATTGCTGGCGAGCGCGTTACAGATGGAATCGATCGTGACCGGGCTGCTGGCGTTGGCTCGGTGTGAAGCCGGCCAGTTGCCCGTGCATCTGGAATCCACACTGCTCGGCCCTTTAATTCAAGAACTTTGCCAGCCGGTTTCCGCCAAGGTCATGGCCAAGGGCATCGGTTTTTCTACGGAGGTGGAAGAGGACGCCTGCTGGGTCACAGATCCAATGCTGCTCCGGATCATCGTGAACAATTTGCTGTCCAATGCAGCGCAATACTGCCCGGATGATGGGTGGATTCGCTTGCGCGTAGAAGGCTCTCAATTCTCCATCTCCAATACCACAACGGATCTAACGGCAAACGATCTACCGCACCTGTTTGAGCGGTTTTGGCGAAAGGACCTGGCCCGCTCCTCCAATCTTCATAGTGGACTCGGCTTACCACTCGCCAGAGCTTATGCGGCGGCGTTGGGCATGCGATTGCGGGCGGAAATGAACGAGTTCACTCAGATCACGCTTATTTTATCCGCAGCGCAAACGAGTGCAGCGGTTTCCGTCACCATGCATGGTGCTGCTCCGCATGAAACGCTTTGACTCCATTGTCGCGCGATAAGACTGGTCCTATCAGGAACTTGGCCGACCGAGTATAGGACTGCAGCGCTTGTTGCGGATGCCGGCCGTGCTTCCGGTTGGATGGCTGGCACGAGCTTTGCATAAACACCCCCCATGCGAAAAACTGACGATAGCATTGTCATCAGCAAGAGCGGCTTTCGAGATCAAGTTGACGGAGTCCAAGGAGATACAGGATCGAATGAGACCGTTTCTGATGCGGCAGATGCGTCGAGAACAGCCTGCGGATTTGATCCGTATTGTTTGAGTTCGTTCCTTACCTTTCGTTACGTCATCAATCCAACGGCGGAATGGTTGCCTTCGATTCGTTCGCGTTGGCCAGCCGCGGATCCCGCCGAACCCATCGACGTGAAAAGCTCCGGACAGTTGCTCGAGACTCTGCGTCTGCTGGTCAACCAAGTCGTGCGGCAGCAGACGGTTGGATTGCTTCTCGGTGGGGGAATCGATTCTGCCATTCTCGCGGCACTGCTTCCCCGTGGAACGCCAGCCTATACGGTACGATTTCAAGCCGAATTGCCCATCGATGAAAGTCCCGCGGCAGCTCGCTATGCAAAACGCTGCGGCTTGCCTCATCGCGTAGTGACGGTGACTTGGGAGGATTATGAAGAGCGAGTCGAATGGCTGATGCGGCACAAACGCTCGCCTTTGCATCCCGTGGAAGTGGCGCTTTCGCTGGCGGCTTGTATGGCCAAGGCCGATGGGGTGGACGCTCTTATCGTCGGCAGTGGAGCCGATTCAAAATTCGGAGGTTTGGACCGGCTGTTGTCCCGAGACTGGACGCTGGAAGATTTCATGCAGCGCTACAGCTTTGTTGAGCCGACATCCGTGCTGATCGACCCACGTTCGATGAGCCCGGTGTTTGAGGAATATGTTCGGGGACAAAATCTTGATGTGGCGGCTTTTCTCAGGGGAGTGCACGGACCAGGACTCGTTCAGGCTTTTGACAACGCCATCAGCGCGGCTGGTTGTGTCTGCGTCGCACCCTATGAGTCGCTGGGGCTTGCCGTTCCTCTCGACTTGATGCGGATTCGTCGCGGTGAGCCGAAATATTTCCTGCGGGAGATCTTTACTGAACTCTTCCCCGGCCTGCCGTTAGCCAGAAAGATCGCATTTGCTCGTCCCATGGACGCTTGGATGAAGTTTTGGACCGGTCCATGTCGCGCGGAATTCAGGTCTGGCTTGGCTGTGAATTGTTTCTCCGGCGAACAGAAATGGCTTTTGTATTGTCTGGAGAAGTTCATGACCATGATGGAGAAGGAGTAAACTGCCCCGGGGCGGCATTTTTCCGGACATTCCTGTCGGGCGGAGATGGACTGGCTGATCAAAAAAGCTTATTTTTGGGCACGGCATTGATTGCCTTCCGCAGACGAAACGCAAGTGTTGTAAGTGTTCCAGCCAGGCACAGTCGTTTTCACTTGTTCCAGAGGCTGGTTGACCGACTCTTACCAACTCAATTTCTCTTGACGGCGCACTTGGCATGCATGATGCGCAACTCTCATTTCTGGGAAACAGAATGACGCCTGGAAAAAACCCAACGTTTCCTCAGAAAACGAAGCGGACGGCAGGACTCAACTCTGCAGACTCGATGAGGACTCATCCAAATGAGGAGGAGTTTCTCTCGCTCGCGTGCCGAGTCGCATACGTGAGACGGGCTGCCGATGCCGATGGAGGATCATGGTGAAGAAGCTGATTGTGTGGGGAGGGATACTAGCTCTCCTGGCGAGTTGCCCGATTCAGGCGGCAGACTTGACGTGGACGAATGGCGATGGCCTGTTTTCGGACGGGCTCAATTGGGACACGCGCACGCCTCCCATCGATGGCGATGACACCATCTTCACCAATGACACGAGCTATACGATCACCTTCAACAGCAACTCGCCGTTATTGGTGACGAACATATTTGCGGGACATGCCGGCACCGTCACCGTCGATATCGGCACCTTCACGTGGACCACAACGGATCGCATGCGGATTGGCAGCGGAGGAACTACGACCACGGTGTATCTGGCCGGCGGAACAATGTCCGTTGACAATTTCGGTACTGCTCAACTTCGGATCGCGGACGGGACGAATGCTGTGGGGAAGCTTGTTATCACCAATGGCGCAGTCTTGGCGGCTACGGTTAATATCGCATCTAGCGCCTTTGGCTCTGGCACACTCGTCGTCAGTGACGCGGGAATCATAACAAATTCAACAGTGAATGGGACGCTCACGGTGGGGAGCAGCGGTTCGGATAGTCAATTGATCATCACTAACGGCGGACAAGTGTTCGTGTCTGGAGAGACGAGGGTCGGCAATTCGAATACAACGAATAATTTCCTCCTTGTTTCCGGCCCGAACAGCATCCTCTCCAACAGAGTGTACGGCATTCGCGTGGGTGCGCAAAGCGGGAGAGGCAACCTCCTCATCGTTACCAATGGTGGCAAGGTGTTCATGAACGATGGCACGATTGGCGGCAACGGGCAGGGCACCGCCTTTAATACAGGAATTGTTGTCGGTGTCGGTTCTGTATACAGCAGCGCGGGAAATGTGACTCTGGCTCCCAGTTCCGGCGGTAGCACCAACAATAACCTGACCGTATACGACGGTGCCACGTTGATCTGTGGCGGCTCCATCACCATTGGCAACGCCAATGATTATTCGGGTATCTCCAACTCTGTGCTTATGGGGGGGAGTGGTTTGATGAGCACGGGCTCCTCCGCAGTGGTCCGCTTTGGCTCAAGCACTTTGCTTAATCGCTTCGTTCTGACCAACGCTTTCTTCACCAGTGGCACCGTAGCCTTCCAAGGGATCAGCAATACCATATCAGTCTTGGCAAACAGCCAGTGGATTATGACCACGAATTTAGCGACACCAAGTTCTGCTCTTGGCGCGATTCTTACAATCGATGGCGGCTATGTCAGCAATCAGGCCGGAATTGTCATGGGCGGTATTTCCGGAAGTCAACTGATCGTGACCAACGGAGGCGGGTTGGTATCCAATTACGGTACAATCGGGGCCGGCGCTGCATTCTGCACAGGTGTCGTTGCCGGCGCAGGGTCTGTTTGGTCCAACACCGGTCCGAACATTCTCATCGGGACCGGGGTCGGCGGCAGTAATAACGCCTTAGCCGTTGTTAACGGCGCCACTCTTTTTAATTCCGCTACCCTGAGCATTGGCAACAGTCTGACTGCGAATGTCAACTCGGTTTGCTTCGGCGGCGTCGGGTTACCCAGTACGGTAATCAACAATGGTTCTCTGGATGTTGGCGGAAGCGACGGAAGTTACTCGAACAAACTCACTGTCACCAATGCAGTTCTGAACTGCGGCACAATCAACGTCGGCGTCAGTGGCTCCACAAACAATCTGCTCGAACTGAAGAACGGGACGATCCTTGTTGGGTTCATCCGAGTTCGCCCGACCAACACTTTTCTTTTCACTGCTGGAACGCTGAACACCGGCGGATCGACGGTGGATACGCTCGCCAATAACGGACGCCCGATGGTGGTGGGCGACGGCACGAGCGCAGCGTACCTTGAATTGGCAGCCGGCGGAACCGGTTTTCACGATTTCAACACGGGCGGTCTGGTGATTACAAACAACGCGACATTGCGCGGCAATGGTACGCTCATGGGAAACGTCACAGTCCTCGGAACCTGGTCGCCCGGCCTTTCTGTCGGCTTGATCACGGTCAGCAATAATCTCGTTTTCGGCAGCAGTGCTATTGTCGATTACGAGCTTGGAACCACCAACGATTCCACTGAGGTAAGTGGAAACCTGACGTTAAATGGCACTCTCAACGTCACCGGCACCAACGGGTCTGGCGTGGGCACGTACACGCTGTTCACGTACGCGGGTGCCTTGTCCGACAATGGTCTGACGATTGGCGCCACTCCGGATTCAGGTCTGGATTACTTGATCGATACGAATACGGCGGGCCAGGTGAATTTGGATGTAATTATTCCCCCCCCGCCCGAGGCGAGTTTCAGTGGCAATCCAACCAGCGGAGCGGGGCCGTTGACGGTGACCTTTACTGATAACTCCATCGGTACAATCACCAACCGATTTTGGGATTTTGGGGACGGCCACACCACCAACACCACCGAGACGAGTTTCAACTACACGTACACTGCCGTGGGCTCCTACGATGTGAGTCTTACGGTTTACGGGCGCGGCGGCAGCGACACCAACACGCAAACGGGATACATCACGGTAATGAATCCGCCGCATTTGGTGGTCGAGCCCGGCAGTCTCGATTTTGGTTCGGTCACGATTGGCGAGACCAACAGTTTGACTTTCTCCGTAATCAATACCGGAGAAATGTCGCTGGAAGGCACAGCCACCGTCGCCGCGCCCTTTGAAATCACCAACGGAGGAAGTTTCAGCGTTGCTGCTGGTCAGACCCAAACGGTAACCGTGGCTTTCCTGCCCACCGCGGAGGGGTCATTCAATGGATCGGTGGTTTTCAGCAGCAATGGTGGCGATTCGACCAACACCGTCAGCGGAACAGGTTTGACGGCCGGTAGCATTTCAGTCACACCGGCGACATACAGTTTTGGAGCGCTGCTGACCGGTACAACGGCACAAGTTACATTCGTGGTGACCAACTCGGGCGGGACCGCGGTCAGCAATGGAACAACGGTGGCCTCCGGGCCGTTCTCCGTCATCTCCAATGCAACCTTCAGCGTGCCTCCCTTCAGCGCCACCAACGTTGTGGTGGAATTTGCGCCTCTCGACGAAGGAACATTTACCAACGACGTGGTGTTCGGGACGGACAATGGCGGTGCCCGAACCAATACTGTCGCGGGGGTAGGTGCGATTGTAGCGGTAGCTGCATTCAGCGGCAACCCAACCGCGGGGACAGCGCCGTTGACAGTGACTTTCACAAATGCCTCCAGCGGCTCGATCACAAATTCTTTCTGGGATTTCGGTGATGGCCATACAACCAATTCGACGGCGGCCACGCTGAATCATACGTACAACCTGGCCGGAACCAACACTGTCATCCTCACCGTATTCGGGATGTTAGGGACGAATACTCAGACACTGACCGATTACATTGTGGCAACCAATCCACCTCCTCCTACGGCGGTCTTCAGTGGCGCACCAACCAATGGCACCGTGCCTTTGGCTGTTACGTTCACGAACGCCTCCAGTGGAAACATCACGAATGCGTTGTGGAATTTTAGCGATGGTCACACCAGCAATACGCTGGCTTCCACGCTGGTTTACACCTACAACACCGCCGGCACCAGTACTGTCAGCCTGGTTGTCAGCGGGTTGGGAGGCACGAACGCAAGCACGCAAACGGATTACATCGTGGCGATCAACCCGGCGCATTTGGTCGTGAATCCCGGGAGCTTGAGTTTTGGATCGATCACCATTGGCCTGTCCAACACGTTGAGCTTCTCGATCATCAACGCGGGCGATGCGCCGTTAAGCGGTACCGCAGTGGCCACCGCACCGTTCACCTTAGCCAGCGGTGGGACGTATGACAACCTGCTGAACGGGCAAACCCAGATCGTAACTGTGACATTTGTGCCGGTAGCAGCGGGTGCGTCTACCGGATCAGTAGTGTTTGCCAGCAACGGCGGAGATTCTACAAATACGGTCATTGGAAACGGCCTCACCCCGGGCAACATCGTGGTCACCCCTGCCCAGATCGATTTCGGAGCTTTGGCAACAGGGACTACCGTCCAAGCCAGCTTCGTGGTAACCAATACGGGCGGCACCGCGGTCAGTAATGGCACGGCGACTGTACTGGGCGGACCGTTTACGATCGTCACCGGTGCGAGCTTCAGCGTGCCGGGTCTTGGTATGACCAATGTCACCGTTCAATTTGCACCCGACAACATCGGCGCGTTTACCAACAAGGTCGCCTTCGCCACCGACAATGGCGGGGCCGCTACCAATCCGGTCATTGGTGTCGGCGCGATCGTACCTGTGGCCAGCTTCTCGGGTGCGCCCACGAATGGCGTGACGCCGTTGGTGGTGACATTCACCGATAGTTCGACCGGCACCGTCACGAACCGGTACTGGAATTTCGGCGATGGCAATACAACCAATACCAGCGCGACCAGCGTGAATCACACGTACAATGTCGCTGGCTCGAATACCGTCACCCTCACTGTCACCGGCCCCTTGGGTACCAACATCCAAATGCAGGCCAGTTACATCGTGGCATATGATCCACCCGTCGCCAGGTTCAGTGCCAATCCGACGACCGGCGCGGCCGCTTTGACGGTCACGTTTTCCGACACCTCCACCGGAACCATCACGAATCGGTTCTGGGATTTCGGCGATAAACACACGACGAACACCTTGGTCACCAGTTTCGGACACACTTACGATGACCCCGGCACCAACACCGTGAGCTTGACGGTGTTCGGCATGGGCGGATGGAGCACGACGAATCGATTCAACTACATCATCGTAACCAATTTCGTTCCGGACACAACGGCGCCACAACTCCAGGTCGATGTCCCGACGGATTACGAGGGATTTACCAACGCCAATATCACCGTATCGGGCAGCGCCAGCGATGAGAGCGGCATCAGCGCCGTGACCCTCAACGGATCTCCAGCGTCAAGGGCCGACACAAATTGGTCGCAGTCGGCTACGCTTTCTTTGGGAACGAATACGTTCCTCGTGATCGCGACCGATGCCAGCCCCAACCTGAATACGGCGACGCAAACGGTTCACGCGGTTCTACTGCCCAATCATCCGCCGCAGATCACGGCGGGGCTCTGGGTGACCAATGCCCTGCTCAGCGTCACCAACACTTCGCTGGTGATGGTGGATGCGACCAACATATTCACCGTGACCGCCAGTGATTCTGACGGCAATCTGTTAAGCTATCACTGGGACTTCGGAGACGGCAGAAGCGGCAATTCTTCCGTGGACACCGTGGGACACATCTATACCAACGATTGCGGACCGTACAGCGCCAGCGTGACTGTCAGCGACGGCCAGGTTTCAACCAACAGTGATCGGACTGTGATCGTCGCGTGCCAGATGGAGATCACCAAGCTCTTGGCAAAGGTCAATTTCAAGAAGACCAATGCGGATAGCTGTAATCTGGTCGCCAAAATTGCTTTGCCCACTGATTTCGCCACGGACGGCAAATCCGTGAGCGTGGATATCGGCGGCGCAGATTCGTCGTTCACATTGAATACCAAAGGCAAGGGACTGAATGCTCAGGGGAATTGCCTCCTCAAGTTCAACAAAAAGACGGGGCTTTGGAAAGCCACGGTCAACTTGCGCAAAGCGAATTTGCAAGACTTCTGGGCAGATGAAGGATTGATCAATACCACGACCGGGAAGACGGGGATTTACGTGACTGTCACATCGGCCCTATTAGTGAACGATGAGGGGTTCGCCGCCGATCGGACCCTGCGTTATAAGGCCAATTTCGGCAAGACGGGCACTGCCAAGTAGAATGCCTTCGGCTTTCCTTCAGCTTTGACTGAGTCGCTTCTTCGGCTGGTCGAAGAGTAACTCGTGGGCTTCTCTTAGAATCTGCGGAAGTCCTGAAGCGAATGGATTTTTCGCCACCGCCTCCAGTAGTTTCTTCTCGTCCTGAATATTGCTGGCCATCTCACCGGGAAACCAGTGGCCGCCATTGCCCCCCAGCAGATTGTACCGCATTTTGCCCCACTCGATCAGACCCAGCGATTTCGCATACGTCCACAATCGCAGAATCTCAATGACGTTCACCTGGTACGGCGTCTCCGAGTATTCTGGTAGCTCCTCATTCCAGCGCTCACACCAGTCCGCGCCGAGGACGCGGGCCATCTCTTCACGCAATCGGCGCTCGATAGGAGCAATCGTTTCGGCGGCCCGATCGTAGAATTTCAAAGCCGCCACATGTTCGTCGAAATCGCCGGGATGTGCCGCGCCGCAGCTCAAGGTATGGACTTCGGGGCGAGCCAAGCAGTAGAGATCGTTGAATTGCATCGGCGAGAGTGGCGCGCAGAGTTCGGCCATCTTGGTGGGCCTGCCCTGCAGTTTGCCGCCCTTGTCGTTGGGACTGATGATAAAAACCCCCAGGTCGCGCTTTGTCGCGGCCACAACGGCGGGCCAGTTGAGGGGATTGACAAAATACCAGTGCAAGTTCACGTAATCGAACTCGTCAGATTCGATGGCCTGCAAAATAACGCGAGGGACGGCGTGGGTCGAGAATCCGATGAAGCGAACGCGACCATCCTTTTGCAACTGCCGCGCCACCTTCAGACATCCATTGGGCCGCAACGAAAAATCCAGCAGCTCTTCATTGTTGATGCCGTGCAACCCGAGCAAATCGACGCAATCGAGGCGCAGATTGCTCATGGACATGTTAAACGTCGCGAGAAACTCTTTCGGATTTGTGCAGGGCGACACTTTGGTTTGCACGATCATTTGCTCGCGCGGCAAACGCGGAAGAATCCGCCCCAGTTGGAGTTCCGACGTGCCGTACCCGCGGGCGGTTTCGATGTGATTGATCCCAAGCTCCAAGGCGCGTCGGATGGTGGCTTCGAGGTTCGCCTGACCTTCCGTTGTGATGCCCGCAGCCTCCTCGTCTTTCCAAGAATGTTGGTAGCGCATCCCGCCGCACGAAATCACTGGCATCGACAGATTCGTGCGACCGAAGCGCCGGTATTTCATTTCACTCTTCAATCGTTGGATTGCTCTCGCGTCCAGCCTGGACGGCGCGCTTGAACTTCTCACGACGGTAGAAGGCTTTCAACCGGCCGGCGAAATACGGCCCAAAAAAGAGCAGATAGTTTGCGTACATCGTGACAAGGTAGAGCCGGTCCAACCATAAGCCGGTAACGAGGGCCCAGCCGAGGTAGGCTGCCACCAGCCAAGCCAACCATTTCATCTTCACAGGGAGCACGAAAAACAACAGGATCTGGTAATCGGGCGCTATGGTGGCTGCCGCCAAAAATAAAGTCGATTCCAGCTCCCTCACGCTCCAAATTGGAATCTGGAAGGTGAACGAAAAGGCAATGGTGAGGATCACAGCCACCAACAGGTACAGCGTAGTGCGAAATTCGCCCCACTCTTCTTCGATACCGTTGATGATGAAATAAAGAAAATAGAGCGCGATCAACATCCACAGCAGGCTGCTGTAGAGCGGTATTGCGAGAAACGTAACCAAGCGCCAGAGTTCGCCTTTGAGGATCAGGGAAGGGGAGAGAACGAGGAGGCCCAAGGCACGCGGATCATACAACGCCAGAAAAAACCCGACCACCTGCGCACCGACCAGATACAAGGCCAGATTGGGGATGCCCAATCCTGGCATCAAACGTTCGAGCCGATCGATCCACCTGGGTGCCTGACCGTAAAGCATGCAGGCAGTCTAGCCGCGAAGGCCGCCTTGTTGCCACAGGAAACTGCCGCCGTGCGACCGAAGGCAGAAAGAAGGTTTTCAGCCAGAATCTGCTGCCGGGCCTGAAAGTCCTCAGGCAGCGTGCGATCCGTTATTGGAACCTTCTTTAAGGTTGCCGATCGACTCGACAGGACCTGGACCGGGCGGGTTGGCGGTTGCTTGACCGGAATCCTGCAGTAACTCACGGGCAATCCGGGCAATCTTCTTGCGATGTTTAATCACCGCCGGATGCGTAATTCCGATCTCGCGCGCTGTTTCCCGCACTCCACATCCTTTGAGCAACAGAAATAGAATCTGTTGCTGGGTTTCCGATAGACGCGGAATAATCACATTGACGATGTCGTTGGTGATAATCTCGCCTTGAATTTCAATCTGGTTGGGAGGAGCCGTACGCTGAGCGCCGTTTCCAGTGCCATCCGCGTCTTCGGACGGCACTTCGTTGTACGGCACGCCATTGCGAGCGCGCTTGAGCGAATCGATGCTGCGCCCGAGCTTGAGATAATTGCGCGCGTGAAACTCGCAACTCTTCAGATACCAGCTTAGCGTCTGGCCAGATTCACTCGTCTCGACCTGGACAAGATGCACGAACATCTCTTGCATCAGATCCTTTTGAAGTTCTGCGTCGTTCGTCAGCTTCGACGCAATGCCCCGCAACTGTCTGACAATCCTGTTCTCAGTCATTGACCCACTCGCCCTTCCGTACTCCGGTTCCCTTTTCTGGCCCGACCCCGCCACACCTCGGCGATCCGCTTCTCCAATTCGCAGGCGTACTTAGCGCCTCACGTGCCAAGAAATACAAGGCTTGGCAAGCCGCGACCAAGCCAGACCCGTAACCAGCGTTGCTTTCGGCAGTTCAATCACCAATCCTAAGCTCCGGTTCTTGCTCGGAGGGTCGCTGGGCACAGCCAGACAGGAACGAAGTGTTCACTCCAATTTACACTCCGTACACCAGTGTCCAGCGCAGTTGGACACAAAAGTGTCTGGTTGGCTGAACACTAGGGACTATGCGTCCGGCTGCTCTTTGACCAGGTCGCCAAACCGCGCGTTGGCCGATGAATTGCGCGCCACCTCGGAGAGATCAAACAATAGTTGGCCGACCGGCTCAGAACCGGGGGCCTTCAACTCGTCGCCACATTTTCCATCGTTGGTGCGGATAACATGCAACACATCTGCCACTCTGATCGATTCAGGTGGACGGGCGGGGTGCAAACCTCCTTCACCATCATCCACCTCGACCAGTACGCCACCTTCAATCAACCGATGCACCAATTGATTGAGGGCTTGCAGCGGTGCACGCAATCGCTCCGCCAAGTCCCCGGCCGTGGGAGGGTTCGCAGCGTGCAGAAAACATCGGCTGGCGTCCAGCACAATGCGGCAGGCAAGTAACTCGCGAGCGGCTTGATCGATTTCATCGCCGGAACGCTGTTGCTTGAGTGGACGGGCATTCTGCGCAGCGAAAGATACTTGGGCGCCCAGCAACACAATCAGCCACGAGAAATATAGGCCGACAAGAAAGACGGGGATTACGCCCAGGGAGCCGTAGATTTTGCTGTAAGTGACCACTCGGGATACATACATTGCGTTGAGCAGGCTGTTGAGTTGCCAGAGTGTGCCCCCCACGAATCCGCCAACGAGCGCTGCGCGGAAGTGTACGTGCGTGTTGGGCATCAGCGCGTACATGAACGCAAATCCCACCCACAGGATCACGTACGGCGCCAAGTGCAACAACATTCGTTCGGTGCCCGGCACAAACGTCAGTTTTCCCAGCACGCTGGCGAACTCGGCCGTGCCCGTGACTGTCAAGGCCGTAAGCAACACAATTGGCCCGAGTGTGATCGACGTCCAGTAATAAACGATCTTCCGCCAAATCGAACGGCCCTGTTGTACGCCCCAGATGTCGTTGAACGTTTGTTCGATCGTCATCAGCAGACGCACCGCCACCAGCACCAGTAGCACCGTGCCAACCGTTCCCAGTTTCCCCGCGTCGATGTTGCCAATAAACGACTGAATCATGGACACGACCTGTTCTTGGGCTTGCGTTGAAACGACCACGCGCCCTTTCGACGTTGTACTGCTTGCCTGACCTCCGGCGGGTAAATATTCGAGTTGTGGCGCCACCTTCTCCACGAGCGCGTCGAGCACCTTGGGAACCACCTCCGCGCTGCTCTGCCGCAGGAAACCCTTCGAAACGCTAAACACCACTGCCAGCAGCGGCACCAGCGCCAACAGGGTCGTGTAACAGAGGGCGGCCGCCCGCAAGGGACATCGGTTGGTGACGAAGCCGTGTCCCACCAGATAGGCAAATTGGGCGGCAGAACGCAGTTTGCGCATGGCCGGGCGTGTGTCGACCCCCTCCGCGGGCAACTCCTCAATGAATCGCCGCGCGCGGCCCAGCCAGCCTGAAAACCCGATCTGCTTTTGCCTGGCCATGGGTGTCAGCCTATCGGGCCTGTCCCGTGAAGTCAATTCGAGGCCACTTCTCGGTTAGACGAACAGCTTGTAAGCCAGCAGCACCGCGAAGACCAAAAACAGCACGCCGCAACCCCGCACGAGCAACAGTAGCGTTTCGTTCTTTACCCGCCGGTGGGCTCGCGAGACAAAGAAGGCCAATAGAGCAAACCACGTCAGTCCGCCGAGAAAAATCCCCATCGCGCACAGGAAACGGCTTTTTTGTCGCTCAGGATCGACCCAATCGTGCGCATACAACAGTGTCACCAATGTTGCCCAGAGCACAACAAGCATGAAATTGGAAATCGTCAAAACAAACCCGAGAAAGAACGACCGCGGATGGTGCCACCGTTCCTCGACTTTTTCTGCCGTGACCTTGCTGACATCGAGCCGGGAAGGCTTGAAACAGACATAGCGAATGCCCAGCCCTGTGATCACCACCACCGCGATGATCCGCAGCGCCAGCACTATTCGTGGCTCGTCGAGAATCGAAGCGTGTCCCCATAACATCAGCGTGGCATAAAACGTTTCCGCAAGAATGGCCCCGGCGCCGATGAGAAAAGCGTTCCCGAACCCTTTGCGCAAAGCATGATTGATCACCGTGAGATTCACCGGGCCGACCGGGATGGACACGACGAATCCGCAGATAAGCCCCGCCAGCAAAGGTCTGAGGAGGTTTTCCACTCCCGCCGTTACTCCTCCGCCGAGTCCTCGTCGTTTTCTTCGTCGGACTCGATCTCGCGGCGCCAACGTTTGCTAAGCCAGGGTCGCACCATCCCGTAAAGCAGATACGCCACAAACAACGCGGCGAGACCTACCTGAAAATTCGCCGCGAGCAGCATGACCACGGCGACTCCTGCCGCAAAAGCCGCAACCGACCGGGCAGGTGTCCAGTCGATATACTTGAAAGTTGGGTACCGTACGTTGCTGACCATCATGATGGATAACAGGATCATCAATCCCGCCAACGCGAGACGTGGCAATAATGACAATTCACGATCCTGCCCTTGTAGCCACATCATAAACATTGTCATGCTGACTACGAGCGCCGCCGCCGATGGAATGGGAAATCCCACATACTCGCGGCCGCGATGCTTGGACGGACTCAGGCTCAGCACGTTGAACCTCGCCAATCGAATACCGCCGCACACAAGGTAGATTGCTGCGATGAGCCAGCCTGTCTTTTCAAATTGGTGGAGCACGACCCGATAGACGAGGAAGGCTGGCGCCACACCGAAGCTCACCATGTCTGCCAGTGAATCGAATTCGCGACCGAATTGCGATTCCTTGCGCGCCAAGCGGGCCAGACGGCCATCGAACAAGTCACAGGCGAAAGCCGCAAGGATCAGGCGAATCGCATTCAAGATTGGCTTGAAATCCGTGCCGCCCTCGTACTGAAAAATCCAAGTCAGCGCGAAGAAGCCAAATGCCAGGTTCCCGGCCGTGAGAAAGTTCGGCAGGAAATAAATTTTTACGGCCTCGCCGTTTTCCGGTGAGTCGGGCCTGATTTTAGATTCCGCGTGTCTATCCTCTTCTGGCAATGATTGTCTCCCCGCCTTTCGCGTAATCGCCCACTTTCGCGACGATTTCCGTTCCTAACGGCAGCAGCAACTCGACGCGCGAACCAAATCGGATCATGCCGAGGCGCTCGCCCCTGTTCACTTTTGCGCCCGCATCGGCCCAGCCTACAATCCGCCGGGCAATCAGCCCCGCGATCTGGCGCACCGTCACCTGAAACCCATCGGGTGACTCGATCGCGATCAGGCGATTTTCGTTCGCTTGCGACGACTGGGCGTTCCGTGCGTCCAAGAATCTTCCCTTGTTGTAACGCACCAACTTGATTTCACCGCCAATCGGCGCCCGTTGGACGTGCACGTCGAAGACCGATAGGAAAATCGCCACCATTGTCGCTTCGCTCTTCAAAAAATGAGGCTCCTCGGTTCTCTTAATCTCGACGATTCTTCCGTCACCAGGCGCCACGATGACGTTCCGTTCCGTCGGGGTCGTCCGCTTTGGATCGCGAAAAAACGAAATGGTGAATGCCAAAAGTACCAATGGCAACGCGGATGCCCACGGCACCGGACGCCAAAGGATGGTTGCCAGGCTGAGCGCCAACAACACGAGTATGGGCCATTTGCCTTCGAACAATGTGCGAGTGGTGAACATGGTCAAAGCGCCAGCAGGATAACCAAATGATGCCGGTTGTGAAACCATTTCTTGTCTGGGGTACGACTTGTCGAGACGGCTACACAAAATGCGCGGCAATTTCGTCGGCAAAAAGAATGCCCCGTTTCGTTGGCTGCAAACGGTGGTTGCGCCATTGAACCAACTCCGCGGACAGCAATTCGGCGATTTGTCGGTCCCAACGGCCTTTCAGGAACTGCGCCGGCACACCGGCGTTCATTCGCATGCCGAATGCCGCGCGTTCCGCGGCGCGCACCTGCGGGGTGAGTTGTTCCTCGAAACTCACCGCTGACTGCTGACTTCTGACTGCTTCGATATATTTCTCAACGTCTGGAACGTTTTGCCAACGGCGATGGCCGACAGTGGAACAGGCGCTCGGGCCAAGGCCGATATAATCTTCGCCCTCCCAATAGGCAATGTTGTGGGCGCACTCACGGCCCGGTCTGGCGAAATTGCTCACCTCATATTGTTCATAACCTGCGCCTGCAAGCACCTCAATACCCATTTCATACATCGCCAGCTCCAATTCTTCGTCAGGTTTGATGAGACCCTGCTGTAGAAGCGACCAGAAATGGGTGTCCTCTTCCAAGATCAGGCAATAGGTGGAGATATGTTCCGGCTGCAGCTCAAGGGCACGACGCAACGTGGTGCACCACTGTTCCAGCGTCTGCCCCGGCAATCCAAACATCAAATCGACGTTGATGTTGTCGAAGCCGGCGACGCGCAGCTTCTCATACGACTCGACTGCGGCTTTCACCGAATGCACACGTCCAATCTTTTGGAGCAACTCGTCATCGAGCGATTGCATGCCCATGGAAATGCGGCTCACACCAAAGTCGCGGAACAGTTTTGCTTTGTCCGCGGAAACGGTGGCTGGATTGCACTCAATGGTCCATTCGCAAACATGTTCCAGCGAAAGAATCTTCTGCAAGTGTTCCAAGACGCGTCGCAGCAGGCGCACCGGCAGAATACTCGGTGTGCCGCCGCCGAAAAAAATCGTCGCGGGCTGTAGCCAAGAAAGTTTTTTGCCTTCTCCGTCTTGGCCGCCCTCACGGTTCGCGGCTACAAATCCCAATTCCATCCGCATCGCGTCCACATAGTCTTCCATTTTCGCAGCCTGGCCGGCGGTGGAATAAAACGCGCAGTAACCGCACTTGGCTGCGCAGAACGGTACGTGGACGTAGAGGTGCTCGACTTTGCCGGCGTCGGTCCGCATATTCAGGGACGATAATCGAGATTGGGATGGTAAACAAACCTCAAATCATCCTGGCCAGCGCCTCACCGCGTCGCGAGCAACTGCTACGCGAAATGGGATTGCGATTCCTCGTCGTCCAGCCGCCGAACGTCCAAGAATTCCACGCTGGCGCCGCAGCGGACGTGTTGGCGATGCAGAACGCTCAGCGTAAAGCCCGCGCCGTGACCGGTTCGTATCCGGACAAGATGATCATCGGCGCGGACACCGTCGTCGTTCTGGACGGCACGATCTTCGGGAAGCCGCGCGATCGCGACGAGGCGGCGCAGATGTTGAAACGATTGGTCGGGCGTCAGCACCAGGTGATCACAGGTGTCTGTTTGCTGCACCATCCGCTCGACACGGAGTTGACTTTCGCCGACACGACGCGCGTCTGGATGCACGCCCTGACGACCCCACAAATTCAAGACTACCTCAGCAAAATCAATCCCCTGGACAAAGCCGGTGCCTACGCGATTCAGGAACACGGAGCGGGCATCGTGGAGCGTATTGAAGGAAGTTATGCCAACGTGATGGGATTGCCCGTTGAGCGGCTACGGACAATGCTTGAGAGGTTCGGCGTGGCCTGATTGTCTGGCGGCTCATTCAGGCCTTGCCGGTAAATGATTGTCCTTGATTGGGCCGGAATATCGGATTTCGGCTCTCTGGGCAGCAAGCACCAAACCGACTGACCTGTTTTCACATCGTCTTGGAAGGGAACTCATGGGAAACGCTGGCAAGCCGTATGCTTAATTTGAGCCCATGACCTCGGGTGTTGCCAGTCAAAGGCATGGGATTCTCGCGATTGATGACGAGAGCGATTTTCTGCTTCTTCTCAAAGCCGCATTGGAATGTCACGGCTATGAGGTTCATACCGCCTCCAATCCGAAAGAAGCCATTCGGTTTTATGGGGAAAGGCGACGGGACATCTCCATGGTCCTCTTGGATTATTTGTTTCCCGAAACGTCCGGCGACGCGGTCTTTGAAAGCCTGCAACGGCTGAATCCCGACGTGCGCGTGGTGCTCGTCACGGGCTGCGAAGAGTCAGTAGCGGAGGATATGCTGAGGAAAGGTTTGCGAGGATATCTTCAGAAACCATTCGATTTGCCGGATCTCGCCCAGAAAGTGAGCGATGCAATCAACGCTCCTTCCCTTTCCTCGCCATCGCCCGCGTGATGACGAAACCGCCTTCCCGAGCAAGGTGCTCCGATGGGAGCGCTGGCTCTGCCATCGAGTGATTTCTCGGAACGGCATCGGCAAACGGGGGCTGCCAGAGTTACCTCTCAACGACTGAATTCGGCAATTCGTCATTACCTGCACCGCTGGAGGGGAAATGTTCTGCCAACACCCTCCCAGCGGCGTGAATTCCATGAATAATTCCATCCATGAACTTTGCCTGTTGAAACAGGCCGCGCATCGCCCCGGCGACCTGCTCCCAAAATGCTTCGCCACACCTGGAGTGGATCGCCTCGTCTCCGATAATCGCGAAATTCTGAGATTCAGGTGCGAGAAAGATCAGGACCGCATTGCGATGCGTGGTCTTATTCATTCCCAGCTTCAGGAATTGGCGCACTGCCGCCCTCTGCGGATCACCTGTCTTGCGATGGCTGACAAATACACGAATTTCTCCTGATGTGTGCCTTTCCGCTTCGGCAATGGCCAATACGATTCTGTCGTGATCAAGCTGATTGAATAGATGTTTGGTCTTCATCGTTCACCAGCTTCCGCCTGCACCACCACCTCCAAAGCTTCCGCCTCCTCCTGAAAACCCGCCGCCCGAGAAGCCGCCGCCGCCTCCTCCACCGAAACCGCCGCCACCGAAGCCGCCCCAAAACACCGGTCCAACACCGTAACGCACGGCTCGACCCCCGCGTCCATAAACCGTCCCGGTTGCCGAGTACGTGAGCAATCTGCCCAGCAAAAACAAGATAACCAATGCGATGATGAATGCGATGATCGCGGGCGAGGGCGACTGATTTCTCCGAGATCCTTCCGCCGCAGTGTGGCCAGTGCCCTTGTATTCACCCTGGGTCGCCTGAAGAATCGCCGCCACGCCAGCCTTCAAACCGCCATCGAAGTCGCTTCTCCTGAAGTAAGGTTTGATCTCATTCTCGATAATGCGCTTGGCTAATGCGTCCGGCAGCGCGCCTTCCAGTCCGTACCCGACTTGCAGGTAAATCTTCCGATCTTGAACGAACACGAAAAGCACCGCTCCATTATCTTTGCCCTTCTGGCCAACTCTCCAGGACTGCGCCACGCGGACGGTGTAATCTTCGATGGACGAATCCGACTGCATCTTTGGGTAGATGACGACGAGGATCTGACTGGAGGTCTTGCGCTCAAAGTCCTCCAGTTCTCGATCTAGTTCAGCCGTGGTTCCGGGCGAGGTGACGTTCGCATAATCGTTGAAATACTGATCTGGCTTGGGCGGTATGACCTCGGCACCCGTCGCCGGAAAGGCAGCGAGCAATCCCAGAGTAACGCAGATTAACCCCGATTTGACCAGGGTGACTTTCGTTCGCATTGAGCAGCGTGCTTACTTGCTGGACTTACCCTGAAAGTCGAAATTCACTTTCGGCGGTGTCTCCGCCCCCGTCGTCGCCGTGAAATACGGCTTTTCCTTGAATTTCAACGCACCCGCATACAGCAGTGTTGGGAAGCTCTTGATGGCCGTGTTGTACTGCTGCACGATCTCGTTGTAGCGTCCTCTCTCGACGGCGATCCGGTTCTCTGTGCCTTCCAGTTGTGCCTGCAATTCGAGGAAATTGGAATTCGACTTTAATTCCGGGTAACGCTCCACAACTACCAGCAATCTGGACAGAGCCGAGGTCAACTGTCCTTGGGCCCTCTGAAACTCGGCGAATTTGGAAGGATCGTTCAGCACCTGGCTGGCATCCACTTTCCCGACGGATGCTCGGGCTTCGGTCACATCCACCAGAGTCGATTTCTCGAAATTCGCCGCGCCCGACACGGTGGCAACGAGATTGGGAATCAGATCGGCGCGGCGTTGATAGACATTCTGCACCTGCGCCCATTGCTTTTCGACCTCTTGCTGCAGGTTGACGAGACGATTGTAACCGCAGCCATTTCCCAAAACGATCACCGCCAGTAATACGACGACTATCCTTTTTCGCATGGTCCTCCTCGTTCCGTTAGCAATGTCGAATGCGTCCGTTCCGACAGGCGGCATAACTCAGGGAGCCTTGGCTGGAGTTGGAGAGCTGGGAACTGAATTCGTATCCGCGGCCTGTGTTTCCGGGGCGACAGTGATCTGCGACGGATCTTTGACGATGATTTCGGGTCTTCCACGGAAATCAATAATCTTCCCCGTCACGCAGAGCGTCTTGCCCTTGAACATGATTTCCGGAGCCCCTTTGAATTTCGCTCTATCGGCGTCCGGGATCATGACGGAAAACGTGTGCTCGGGGAAGGGGCGATCAAAATTCAGCAAAGTTGGTTTGGTCTTCGAACTGTCCATGTAACGTCCACCGGCCACCACACCACACACTGTGTTCGACTCGCCCATGTGTTGTTTGGCTTGCGCCGAAGGGATGCTGCCGGGAATTCCGCTCGTCGCCGGTGAGACGGCCGGGTTGGTCGCACCGCTTTCGTTTGGCTCTCCACTGTTGATGTTTACTTTTGCGATTGCATTGAGAGAGAGAAATACCGCCATCGCGAAAGAGGCAGCCGCTGCTGCTGTGAATAATCGCCCGTTAGACATTTTGCCCTCCAATTCTTATCCTTGGTTCAACCGATACACAGCGAATACCGTCGGAGGATAGCGCCTCGCCATTGACGAAACAAGGCCAATCCGAGCGCTGCTGGGCACGGCAAGTTCCGGAAGTTCCGAAGAAGTTTGCATTTCCCGGACTACCGGTTGTCCACGAATATTCGGCATAGCGTTACCGGATTCCCCCCCGGTCTGTTTGGTCTGAAACATGATAAAATCTGTACGCACACGCACTCGCGGTATGGAAAACAACAGGAAATATGGATTGCTTTCTTCGACCAGTAGGTGCGCTGGCGTCGCGCGTCCGCCCGGTTTCAAGCCGGCCTTTTCATGCATTTTGGTAAACGCTTTCACGCGCATGGCTGGTATAATCGTAATCAAACCGAGCAACCGAAAACTGGTGCCTTGTCCCACGACATTGTACTTTTGCACAATGTAATTTGCCTGGTTCAGTTGCAGGGTCGTGGTCGTTAGCGGCTGTGTCACCGGTTCTGAATGGATCGGCACCAGCGAACTCAATGGGGCGAACGGTGCGCAACCCGATAGCAAAGAGGCAGGCATAAACCGATCTGATTCTTTGGTTTCACGTCCCGGAAAGCATTTCAATTTTCCCCCAATCTCGAGGCATCGATTCTTCAATCGGCGCAGCGTTGAACCGTGAGCAGGCCTTTTCCCCTCTCGCCAAGCCTGAACTCGGGCTGGGCAAAAGACGGACTCACCAAATAAAAGGATGGCTTCCCGCTAGGCCGAATAAGAGAACCTTTCTGGATTGCATTTTGCGGGATAAAGCGATAGTCTCTGACGTGAGGTTGGGCGATGCCGGACGTTTTGTTCAAATGCGAGGCTTGCGGTAGGCATCTTGTTGCCGATGATTCTGGAGCTGGGGTAATCCTTGGATGCCCCAACTGCAGTACCCCTGTGACAATCCCCGAAGTATCCACACTCGGAAAATGCCCTCAATGTCGGCAACGCCTGAAATTCGGCGCTGAGATGATGGGCGAGTCGGTGCATTGTCCGGGCTGTCATAGAGAAATTCGGCTGCCGGGACAGCGTTATCCAAAAACCTGTCCAAAGTGCGGAGCGGCATGGGATCCGCCCTTGCATCGCTGCCAAAATTGTTCCTATTGCCTGGATAGCACGGCTGTGCCGACGCTCATCCTTACCTGACCGCCCGGAAAGAGCTTGCGAGAATGCCGTCTGTCGATTTGTTTGTTTCCCCTCATTGTTTCCAACGAAGACATGTGCGCAGATCGACTTTCAAACAGAGGGAAACCCACTGTGTGTCAGAGCTCTGAAGAGCAGGCTTCCAACGTCGGCCAACCGAGCAGCAGGTAAATGGCGCCGACTTGGCGAACAAAAGGCGGCTGTTTCGACGGGCCTCTCCGCCACAAGACGTTTAACGACTTCCGTCAGGCCCCACGAGAGCAGTGGAAGGTAATTGATTGCTGAAAAGATCACGAAAACAGTTGCACTTTGAAGGGCTGTTGTTATAGTGGCTCCGAAAGTTTTCTCAGGGTTGGTCGCGTAGGTTCAGGGCAAATACGAAGGCATGGCGTATTTTATAACCGATACTTGTATCGGCTGTACCGTTTGTGAGTTGAAGTGTCCTGTGGACACAATCAGCGGGAAGCCGAAAGATTTGTACGTTATTCACCCCGAAGGCTGCATCGATTGTGGGGTGTGCGCTATCTATTGCCCGGTCTCCTGCATCCAAGACCAGTACGGTAATCTTGTCTCGCGCATCAAGCCCAGCCAGATTCCCAAGGCAAAAGTGATCGTGGATGACTGTACCGGTTGCGAGTTTTGCGTGGATATTTGCCCCTTTGACTGCATTTACATGAAAGACGATCCGACGCATACCGGCGCGGGGCATTACCGGGTGGCGGAGGTAATTCCGGGAGATTGTGTGGCCTGCCGGCTGTGCGAGATCGTGTGCGACAAGGATGCGATTATCGTCCCGAACGCGCCAACGCATCGGGCTGCGATGCTACCGCATCAGTTGGAAAAACATTAGGGTGAAAATCCGAAATCCGAATTCCGAATTCCGAAGGAAATGCGAAGCACGAATTCAACCCAAAGGGTTTTGGAGCGAGGATTCGAAATTCGAGTTTCGAAATTGCGGCTTTCGAGTTTGTTTCGGATTTCGAGATTCGGGCTTCAGATTTGGCGGAAACCGGTAGTTCGAGTTCTTTACCATGAGTGATGAGTTTCAGCATTCGGCAGAAGAAAAGTCGCGATTCGCCACGTTAGCCGTGCAGTTGTTTGTGATTCCCCTGGCCGTGGTGCTGTTTTGCGTCGCCTTGGCGGGGATATTTATCTGGCTGACTTCGGAACGCAAGGGACTGGATGACTATTTGAATGCCCTGCGCGCCAGTTCGGGCGAGCGACGTTCACAGCAGGCGCAGTATCTATTGAATTACATCCAGGACGCGAAGCGCTGGCAGGGTATTTTCGATGTGACGGCCCAAATCAGCGCGGACCGCGATCAATTCCTGGCCAAGAACCCACGCGCGGTCACCGAGATCGTGCAGGTGTTCGAAGAATCGAAGGGTCAGGACGCACGGACGCGCCGTTATCTGGCGCTGGTGCTGGGCCTCTTGGGAGACCGCCAAGCCATCCCGTCATTACGGGATGGACTGGGCGACAGGGATGCCGAGACGGTGAAGAATTGCCTCTGGGCCCTGGGCCGACTCGGCGATGAGGGCTCGGTACTGCGGATGATCGACTTGACGCGCAGTGATGCGGCGTCCGTGAGATTGATGGCCGTGTATGTACTCGGATCCATGAGCGACCCGCAGGCGCAGCGCGTGTTGGAAGCCTCGCTTAACGACCCGGATGAGTTGGTGAAATGGAACGCTGCATTCGGCCTGGCGCAACAAGGCAACGTTGCCGCCTGGGATGTGTTGGCGCGGCTGCTGGACAAAGAATACGTGGATCGCGTTACGCAATCGATGGCACCGGAGGACCGGCCCCTGCCAGAAAACGTCACGCGCTACCGGGCAGCCGCGGTCGTGTGGCTGGCGAAATTGGACGCCGCCAAGGTCGCGCCGTTATTGGAGAGAATGAGCGAAAGCGAACCGGATTTGCTGGTGCGCAACGCGGCCATTCAAGAAATCAGCAATCTAAAGCAGAAATAGCATGGCACAGTTGACAGTCGTAGGAGAAGACAAGCCGCAGCAAGGACAGGCACTTAGTCCGCGCGAAGAAGCCATTCGGCGGCTGAAAGCGAAGGGCATTCTTGATCCGGAAGGCAAGCCCATGCCCCGCCGGCAGTTTTTGGTGAGGCTGGCCCTGGCATGGATGACGTTTGCCGCAGCCGTAGGGGGCGGCCTCACCGCGCTTTTTGCGTTCATGATTCCGCGCGTCGATTTCACGAAGATCGATGTGTTCAAGGTTGGCCCACCGTCTAATTTTGCGCCGAACACGGTTGACACGTCGTTCAAAGCCGCCCATCGAGTTTGGATCGTGAACCACGAACGTCGGATCTTTGCGATCCAGTCGGTGTGCACGCACCTGGGATGCACGCCAAACTGGATGGATGGTGAACGGAAATTCAAGTGCCCCTGCCACGGCAGCGGCTACACGATTGACGGGATCAACTTTGAAGGGCCAGCGCCATTTCCGATGCGGCGCTACGAAGTCTCGTTGGCTGATGATGGACAAATCGTTGTGAACGAGGGCCTTCTGTTTTATTGGGAGAAGGGGGAGTTCGACGATCCACGCGCATTCATTGCGGTGTGATTCTTGGTCGCCATTATGCTGAACAAAATCAAAGACGCCGTTCTCGATTCGCAGATCAAAAAATCCATTTTCCGCGTCGGCATTCCGAACACGGACCGTAAACGTGTATTGATCGTATTGGGCAACGTCTTTTTGCACCTGCACCCGACCAAGGTGCGCACCAGTGGCGTAAAGGTTCGGTACACGTGGTGTGCGGGCGGTCTCAGCTTTTTTCTCTTTCTCGTGCTCACGCTCACCGGCGTACTGCTGATGTTTTATTACCGGCCGACCGTGGAAGGCGCGTATGTGGACATGCTGGACCTTCGGTCACAAGTACCGTTCGGCATCATGCGCGAACTGCACCGTTGGAGCGCGCATGCAATGGTGATTATGGTGATGGTCCACATGTTCCGCGTGTTCATGACCGGCAGTTACAAGCCGCCCCGCGAGTTCAACTGGGCGATTGGCGTCATCTTGTTGGTTCTGACATTCCTGTTGTCGTTTACCGGTTACCTCCTTCCTTGGGATCAATTGGCGATCTGGGCGATCACGGTCGGATCGAACATGGCGAAAGCGACGCCGCTGGTCGGCGCGGGCGGGCCGTTCGCCGATTTCCTGCGGATTGGCAGCGTACCCTTGGTACACCCGGGCGATGACGCGCGATTCTTTCTGCTGGGAGCGAAGGAGATTGGCGGCACGACACTATTGAGATTCTATGTATTGCATTGCATTGGCATCCCCTTGATCGCAGCGGTGCTGATGGCGGTGCATTTCTGGCGGATTCGTAAGGACGGAGGGATCTCAGGGCCGCTGTAAGGAGGAGATCTGTGATCGGTGACTGGCGATCGGAGACTGGTCACCAATCACCGATTACCAGTCACCAAAACATGCAATTCGCAGCGGCAAATCAAAGCGGTTGGTTTGGAACATTCAAGACGGTGGCCAACTTTCTGGCTACGCCGTGGCTGAGCTTTTCGCTCGCGACGGGCGGGCTGCTCTTGCTGTTGCGGTTTCGCCGGTACGTCTTCAAATGGTGGATCGGCTTCTTCCTGTTGGCGGCGGAAGGCGTGGTGGTCGTCATCGGCATGCGCGACCCGAATTTTGCGCTCATCGTCGGCAAACCGGACAATGTGCCGATTACGGCGATGTTGTTCGTCTCCACGTTTGTGCTTTGGCTGGCAATGGTCCAAGCCGTCAATAATGACCGTCGGGCGAAACAGAAGCTCCCGCCGGATGAGAAGGAGAGTTCGCATCAGAAAACGTGGGTGTGGCCGGATTTGCTGTACATCGAGTTCATCGCGTTGATCATTTGCTCCGTCGTGCTGATTTTGTGGGCGATCTACCTGCGGGCGCCGCTCGAACAACCGGCGAATCCCGCCGCCACGCCAAACCCATCCAAAGCACCGTGGTACTTCCTCGGCTTGCAGGAAATGCTGGTGTACTACGATCCATGGTATGCAGGCGTCGTCCTGCCAACCATCATCGTCATCGGGTTGTGCGCGATTCCGTATATCGACATCAACCCCAAGGGCAACGGCTACTTCACGTTCGCCGAACGCAAATGGGCGATTACGGTTTTCTTGTTTGGCTACCTCGCGCTGTGGGTGTTTATGATCATTACGGGCACATTCCTGCGCGGTCCGGGCTGGAATTTCTTCGGGCCATTTGAATATTGGGACCCGCATAAGGTCGTGGCGCTCAACAACAATAATCTCTCCGATTACGTGTGGATCGTTTGGCTGAAAAAGGGGTTGCCGGAAGTGAAGAACAAAGTACCCCAGTTGATTCCGCCTGATTGGGCTTCCATCCACGCGTTTCTGGTGGAAGTGGGCCACGCCATCAAGCGTGAGTTTGCTGGCATCTTGTTCTTGGCATTCTACTTCCTCGCGATGCCGGGAATTCTGGCAAAAACGTTTCTCAAGAAGTTTTACCAGCAGATGGATTTCGGTCGCTACAGCGTGATGGTGCTGCTGTTCCTGACGATGTTCACCCTGCCGCTCAAAATGGTGTTGCGCTGGACGATCAACCTCAAGTATTTCGTGGACACGCCGTGGATCAAGTTCTGAGCCGATGAGAAACCAACCCGAGACCGTCCACGAGTACAATATTCCGCGGTTGAACTGGTGGTTTTTGATCACCAGCCTTCTATTCGTCGGCTGTCTGATCCTCATGGTCTGGGCGGACTACTCGGGCGGCCGGATCGACTGGCTGGGTTTGCGCGGCGACCGGCAATGGAAAAATTACCAGCAAAAGTTCTACGCCCTTGAGAAGAAGCGTCTGGCGTTCGATGCGCAAGCCGCCGAAGTCAAGGCCAAGCAAGCCGGTCTGACCAAACTGCAAGACGACTTGAAGAAGGCGCGCGAGGAGTTGGTTGGGAAAAAAGGCGAGGAAGCGAAGTGGCAGGATGAAGTGAACCGGTTGCAGGTTGAATCCAGTTTCGTCACGCGTCAGTTCACCATGGAGAAGGCCAGGCGCGACCAATATCGGTCGTTTTATGAAGCCACCCTCGAACGCAACAATCTGAATGAGGACGCACGGGAAGTGCGGGAGTCGAAGGAAAAGGCCGAGAAACAAAATCAGGTAGTCGCCAACCTTGACCTTCGCAAGCAGGAGGCGGATGCGAAACTGCAAGCTGCCCAAGCCTCGCTGAATGAGATCGTCGGCCGTGAAGAGGATCTGCAACACGGCATCAAACGCCTCGACGACAACGTCAACCTTCTGATCAAACGCCTGAAGGAATTAAGTAGTCCGCTCGTTCAGGACGTGGTGAACGCACCGTTGCTCGAGTTCGCCGCCTCCACCTATAAGGTCCAGCAGATCGTCGCAGAGAACCACCACGTGGACGTCAATTTCACGACCGTGCCGCGAGTCGACCGCTGTACGACCTGTCATATGGCCATCGACCGCAAGGATCCCTCGCCTGAGGAACTGGCTTTTCGCACCCAGCATAAGATCGGCAGTATTGAGTGGTCGAAGTTGCCGGAACCACTACGCAATCACCCCCAGCTCGATTTGTTCGTCAGCGACACTTCGCCGCATCCGATGAGCAAGTACGGTTGCAGCGTGTGCCATTGGGGTTGGGACCGGGAGACGACTTTCTCAAGGGCAGGGCACACGCCGGATGCGGAGGACAAACAGCCATACACCTACGATTCGTCGAGGAAATTGTGGGTGAAAGTCCAGACGAGCGAGGACGAC
>Ga0335081_10002694_pt1 | contig 27938 bp, 23 predicted proteins | sample Lox_Sample_35_FD_206713 | JGI IMG/M metagenome (GOLD analysis project Ga0335081, IMG submission 206713) | Soil microbial communities from Loxahatchee National Wildlife Refuge, Florida, United States - Lox_Sample_3.5 | ecosystem: Environmental > Terrestrial > Soil > Wetlands | place: USA...
CATCTGGTTGCGTTTGTGGCTGAGGCCCACGTCCGAAAGTGCGTGCAGAACTTTCTTTTTGATGTCGGCTCTGCGCGCGTTTGTGACGTAGAGGGCGAACGCAACATTGTCGAAGACGTTCCGGTCGTCAAGCAGTCGAAAATCCTGAAAGATTACGCCGAGCCGCCGTCTCAGGAGAGGCACCTGCTTGTTCGTGATCGCTTTTGAATCATAGCCTGTGACTTTGACGCGTCCGTTGTTTGGCTTCAGATCCATGTACAGCAGCCGCATAAGAGAGCTTTTCCCTGCGCCCGTCTGCCCGACGAGATAAACAAATTCGCCTCTCTTCATCTCGAAGTCAATCTTGTCCAGGACGTGTTGTCCTTCGAACGAAACTGATACATTCTGAAGTTCAATCATGGCGTTGCCAGTTGCTTGAGACGGCCACCGCGAGCTTGATCGCTTCCATCATACTCGAGACATTGGCGACGCCCTTGCCGGCGATATCGTACGCTGTTCCGTGGTCGGGGGACGTGCGAACAATGTTGAGTCCTGCCGAAAAATTGACCCCTTTGCCGAAGGAGCTCATTTTGAGCGGGATCAGGCCCTGATCGTGATACATCGCCACAACCGCGTCAAATCCTTTGTGAGACTGCTTTCCGAAAAACGCATCGGCCGGAAAAGGACCCTGGACGTTGATCCCGATGGATTTCGCTTCCTGCACGGCCGGGACAACAAGTTCGTCGTCCTCCGTTCCCATGAGCCCCTTCTCGCCTGCGTGCGGGTTCAATGCCAGGACGGCGATACGTGGTTTTTTGATCTGGAAGTCCTTCTTAAGAGACTCGTGAACGATATGAATTTTTTCGACGATCTTATCCTTCGAAAGGTGTTCCGTTACCGACTTGATGCCAACGTGGATCGTAACGAGTCCGACCCGCATGGAATGAGAGACGAGCATCATCGCCACACGCTGCGATCGGCTAAGAAGCGCGATCATCTCGGTCTGACCGGGAAAATTGTATCCAGCCAGATTGAGCGCCTCCTTGGACACAGGTGCCGTCACCATAGCTCCCGCCTGTACCTTGAGGCAGAGTTCGACCGACCGTTCGATCGCAACGCCCGCATTTTTTCCGGCGGTTTTCGTGACTTTTCCATACTGAACGTCCGCCCAGATACCGTCGCCCGTATCGAACACCGGCGTTATCGAAGACTTGATCAACGGCAGCGCTGACTTCTCCAGCTTGACTTTGAGTTTAAGGTCCGAGCGGACGTGCTCGAAGACGTTGAGCGGGCCGACCAGCAACGGTGTGCATAACTTACGAATGACCGGGTGCGACGCGGCCTTCAACGCAATCTCAGGGCCAATACCGTTGAAATCTCCGATGGTAATTGCTATGATCGGTTTCAAAGAGTTCCCGTTTGAGTGAGGATGTAGTTGCCGGACTTGTTCTTTTCCGTGAACACAAACTGTTTCTTCATGCTGTCGTATGTCCAAATCTCTCGCGTCGGCTGGCCCGGCAACACTGAACGTTCTATATGAGTCGGGGGTCCGTTCAGAATGTAGATCCGCCCGCGATCGGTCTTGTAGCCGTCCTCTTCTTTGACAGTGGAAAACTGCCGGATCGCTTCATCGACTCTCCGGTAGTACTCTACCAAGATCTCGTTGTAAGCGCTCGTGGTATCAGGGTCGCGCTTTTTCCAGAATGCACGAAAGGCATCCAAACCGGCGTCGGACGATGAAGAGAGAATTTTGTCCATCTCTTCCGGCTTGGCGATATACCGGAGAGCATCAGTAGCAATGTCCCAGTCCATCAGGGACCTCGGCTTGTTCGGCCAGATCACGTGGAACGACATCTCGTGCTTGAACTGTTCCTTTCCATCCGTTGCATCGAGCGCAAGTGTGTAGTGACCGGGCTCCAATGTTTCCAACGGTACCGGGATGTAGAGGATCTTCCAGGCAGGTTCTGATGTTCTTGGTTCATACGTAACGGCGCCTTCGGTTGCCACGAGGTTCAGAAGACCCGCCACCAGGTCGAAATGGATCCCGCTGCGTTCGCTGATTTTTTGAGAACGATTCTCCTCCTCACCGTTCAACGTCCAATGGATCTTCAGTGCACTGTCGCAATGCGGACAATAGACCTGGCATACCATGCCGCCGTGAACACTGCCGTACATGACATTGGTGCCGTGGTTGAACGGAAGGTAACGGATATTGCCGGGCCGCGAGGTGTCGATGGCTGCAAAAACCGGAGGAGACAGATCGAGCGATTTCAGTGCCACCAACTGGGCTTTTACCGATCGTGCCTTGTTGACAAATGATCGTCCGGATTCGAGATCATCTACTTCAAATACTATCTTAAATGTTCCGCTGGTAAGCGAAAAAATTATCGCCCCTTCGATGTCCCCCTGTTGCTCTCCGGCTTGTGGAAGCGACGTCCTCTTGAGCGCGATGGGTCGAATTTCTCTCGCAACGGATACGTCCTGTTCATTAAACAGCTCCACCTCGAGTTGACCTCTCGCGATGAGTTCGTCCCTCGGCGCCGCAGGATCATCGGGTCTGACAAAGACAAAGAAGCTGCGTGGAATGCGATAGTGCATATTCACATATGCCTTGGTCGTGTCCGGTCCGAAAACGGGTATGGTTTCAAACGAAATAGGAGACGTTCGGTTTTCCTGGGACGAACCAGGCCCACGATCCTGCCAGGAATCGTCGCTCAGTTGCGGCCTGGAGATTGCAAAGGAACATACGAGAATAGCGAGAAGAAGGGATTTGGTCATTGTGGGCAGAACGTCGAAATGATTGAGAAGCCTGCAAGCCCTTGAACATATCATCGCAGACCGTTGGAAAAAATACGTAGAAACGCAGGGAAAGGCAACTTCCACTGCGAGAACCGGCAAATGGATTACCAGTTTTTCAGAAACTCTGTCAGTAATCGTACGCCCACACCCGAGCCGCCTTTGGGTGTGTAGTCCAGATTCTCTTCGAGGATTGCGGTTCCCGCAATATCGAGATGGGTCCATTTGTAGTCACCGATGAATTTCCTGAGGAACCAGGCAGCCGTGATTGCCCCAGCCCATCGACCACCGACATTCTTCACGTCGGCGACATCGCTCTTGATGAGCTTTTCGTACTCGTCAAACATCGGAAGCCTCCACACACGCTCAAAAGTCTTTTCACCGGCAATTTTCAGGGTCTTCATCAATGTATCGTCGTTGCCCATCATGCCGGTAGCATATTGTCCAAGCGCTACCACGCAGGCGCCGGTAAGCGTCGCGAGGTCGATCACGGCCGAAGGGGCGTATTTTTCGGCATAAGAGAGTGCATCGGCGAGGATGAGTCTGCCTTCGGCGTCCGTGTTGTCCACCTCCGAAGTTTTTCCGTTGAAATGCTTCAAGATATCTCCCGGACGAAGCGCAGTGCCGCTCGGCATGTTTTCAACGGCCGGGATCAACCCGACAATATGAACCGGTAATCTTAGACGCGACACGGCTTCGAACGTTCCAATGACCGCAGCGGCACCCGACATATCCATTTTCATCTCGGCCATGCTGGCGGCGGGCTTGATGGAGATGCCGCCTGTATCAAATGTGACTCCCTTGCCGACGAGAACGACCGGCTTCTTTGCCGGGCTGCCGTATTCAAGGATGATGAATCGGGGTGGCCTGGCACTTCCTTGTGATACTCCTACGATGCCCCCCATCCCAAGTTCTTTGATCTCGTACTCGTCCAGGATTGTTGCGGAGTATCCATTCCTGTCGGCGGAATCTTTCGCCGCCTTTGCGAGCGTCTCCGGATACAGTTCGTTGGCGGGAGCGTTCTCCAAATCTCGGGCCAGGCAGGTGGCCTCACAAACGGTTTGAGCTCTGACGAGAACCTGGGGTGCAACCGTGACAATCTGATTCTCGGATGAGCAGAAGACAAGTTCTTCAGGCGTCGACTCATCGTCGTTCTTCTTTGTCATGTATTTGTCGTAGCGGTAGAGAGAAAGGAATGCTCCCTCCGCAAAGGCAAACAGCGAGTCTCTTTTTTCCGGAAGGTTTGTCGGCACTTCGAACGCTATTGTCCGAGCCTTCAGTGACCGTGCACGTTTTGCTCCCGTTGCAGAAGCTCTCCTGTATTGTTCCAGAGTTGTCTTCTTCTTTTCGCCAAGACCGACGAGGACGAGACGCTTTAAGCCGGTGCTTCCCTGAAGATAGACGACAGCCGTTTGACCTGTTTTGCCCTTGAAGTCATCGGAGTCCAGGAGGGGAGACAATTGGTTTTTGAATTGCCTGTTGAGAGTCTTGAGTTCGTGATGGAGGAGCCTGTTGTCCTGATGAATGAACGCGACGGCCACGTCTGCCTTGACTCCTTGCACGATCCCTTTTTGGAACGTCAGTTTCATGGGATCCTCTTATTGAACGTAATGTTTTGCTTTTTCAAGAACGGAGTGAACGACATCCGGAAGATCTGCATTATGGACTCGTGCCCCGGCGGCGTGTTGATGTCCGTTTCCGCCGCATTCCCTGGCCAGCTTGTTAATCCAGATGTTTCCCTTTGAACGAAAACTGATTTTGGTGACATTGTCCTCCAATTCGGTGAATAGCAACCCGACCTGGGCGCCTTCGACGGAGAGAGCATAGGGCACAAATGCGTCCGTGTCCGCCTCCGACGTGCCGGTCTCCGCAAACATTTGCCCGTCGATAGTCATGTACACGACTTTCCCCGAACACTCGGTCTTGAGTGTGGCGAGCGTCATTCCGAGCAAGCGCAGTCGTTGGGGTGTATTCTGATCGTATATTTTCTGGTAGATGATTGTCGGGTCTGCGCCCGCCTCGATCAAATGGGCGATGATGCGGTGAATATCCGGATCGGTTTTTGGGTAGCGGAATGACCCCGTGTCCGTCATGATCGCTGCGTAGAGATACTCTGCGATCTCGCTCGTTATTGCTTTTGCATCGAGAAAGGTAATGAGGTTATACAGTATTTCGCCGGTGGCCGTGGATCCTTCATCCAGCATGTAGAGGTCTGCAAACGTCCCGGGTTCCAGGTGATGGTCAATGCAAACCTTCATCGCCTTGCTCTCAAGGACAAACGGCTTGACGTTGGCAAGTCTGTCCGGGTGGTTCGTGTCCAGCACGCAAATGAGATCGACGGACTTAAAAAGGTTTGAGTGTTTGGCTGGGTCGAAGTGAAGAACTTGCCGATGAGAGTCGAGAAATTGCAGGTTATCGGGAGTTTCGCTGTGGTTGGCAATGGTCACCGTTTTCCCCTTGCTTGTCAAGTACGAAGCAAGGGCAAGCTCGCAACCAATCCCGTCGGCATCCGGGTTTATGTGCGTTGTCAAAATGACGTTGGAGCTGGTCTCAAGAATGGATCGAAATTGTTCGAATTCTTTCGTCACGATGGTGTCTGCAATAAAAAAGGTGTGATTGAGTCGTCAACCACACCTTTCACTCTGCGCAATCGATTGGTTAATCAATGACCCAGGTTTCTCCGGAGTTCAGAAGCTTGTTCATATCCCCCTCGCCCCGCTTCTGTTTGGCAAATTCAATCTGGCGGGTCATCTCGGCTTCGTAAGCCGGCCGTTCGACTGCAAGAAAAACCCCAAACGGTCGGGGCACATCCGTGTGAAATGTCATATCCGCAAGGATGAACGAAAGATACGTATCTTTTTCGTTGTGGACGAGCAAATCGTTGACTGAGTATTTCCCATCCTTCAGCGATACGACTTCCGGCGTAAATCCGTTCAGGCGAATCCCTTTGTCGTGTTCTTTTCCAAAGATGAGCGGCTTCCCGTGCTCGAGAAAGACCACGTTATCGTCTTTCGTATCCTTTTCCGTGAAATGAAAGAACGCGCCATCATTGAAGACGTTGCAGTTCTGATAAATCTCCACGAAGGAAGTCCCTTTGTGTTCTGCCGCTTTTTTCAGAACTGCTTGAAGGTGTTTCGGGTCTCTGTCCATCGTCCGGGCCACGAACGTGGCGCTCGCTCCAAGAGCAAGGGAGGCCGGGTTGAACGGATAGTCGATCGATCCGTAGGGCGTCGACTTCGTAACTTTGCCCAATTCTGACGTAGGTGAATATTGTCCTTTCGTCAATCCGTAGATCTGGTTGTTGAACAGCATCACCTTGACGTCAACGTTGCGTCGGAGCAGATGGATGAAATGGTTTCCGCCGATACTCATGCCATCGCCGTCTCCTGTGACAACCCAAACCGTAAGGTCGGGTCTCGCCATTTTGAGCCCGGACGCGATTGCCGTTGCGCGGCCGTGAATACTATGAAACCCGTACGTATCCATGTAGTACGGGAAACGACTCGAACAGCCGATCCCCGAGATGAACACCATGTTGTGTCTTGGAATACCGAGGTCAGGCATGACCCTTTGTGTCTGCGCAAGGATCGAATAATCGCCGCATCCCGGGCACCACCGCACATCCTGGTCGCTCTGAAAATCCTTCGCAGTATACTTTGGAACCTGGACGGCCGCAGCCTCTTTCTTGATCTCCTCCACCAGCATGCTCATGATTTTCCTTTCATCATTTCTTCAACCTTATTCTCAATCTCCGTCGATTTAAACGGCTGGCCCTGTATCTTGTTCAGTCCGATTGCGGGAACGAGGTACTTTGATCGCAACACCTTCACCAGCTGCCCCAGGTTCAATTCGGGAACAAGGATCTGCCTGAAGTTGTAAAGAATCTCGCCGACGTTCTTCGGCATCGGATTGAGGTGCTTGAGGTGGAGGTGAGAAACGTTGAACCCCTTCGACCTTAGGTTGATCGCAGCCGTTTTGATGGCACCATACGTGCCTCCCCAACCGACGAGCAGCATTTCGCCCTTTTGATCGCCTTCGACCTTCGCCAGTGGAATATCGTTTGCGATCCGCTCGACCTTCTCCGCCCTTATTTTCACCATGAACTCATGGTTTTGAGGTTCATAATTGACGTTACCGGTCAAATGTTGTTTCTCCAAACCACCTATGCGATGTTCGAGCCCAGGCGTTCCGGGGATAGCATAAGGTCGTGCAAGTGTCTTTTCATCCCTCAAATACGGCATGAATCCGTTCGGATCGGTTCTGAGCTTCGGGGAAATGTCCTGAAGACGATCGAAATTCGGGATAAGCCAGGGTTCCGAACCGTTTCCGAGATAACCGTCGGTGAGACAAAAAACCGGCGTCATGTACTTGAGGGCGATTCGGGCAGCTTCGAACACGGCTTCGAAGCAGTCGGAGGGAGTACAGGCAGCAACGATCGGGATCGGTGCTTCGCCATTCCTTCCGTACAGTGCCTGAAGGAGATCTGCTTGTTCGGTCTTTGTCGGCAATCCCGTGCTGGGTCCGCCTCGTTGCACGTTGACGACAATAAGCGGCAGCTCGACCATAACGGCCAATCCGAGGGCTTCGGTTTTGAGAGCCACGCCGGGTCCACTTGTGGTGGTCACGGCAAGTGCACCGCCGAAGGATGCACCGATCGCAGACGTGATACCCGCAATTTCGTCCTCCGCCTGGAATGTCTTGACACCAAAGTTCTTATACATCGAAAGTTCGTGTAGAATATCGCTGGCAGGAGTGATCGGGTAACTTCCCAGGAAGAGATCCATTTTTGCTTTCTTTGCCGCAGCCATCAGACCCCACGCGGTTGCCTGATTGCCGGTAATGTTTCGATATCGTCCAGGGGCAAGTTTTGCCGGAGCGACTTCATACCGAACAGAGAACATTTCGGTGGTTTCTCCATAACTCCATCCTGCTTGCATTACCTTCAGGTTCGCATCCCTGATGTCCGGCTTGCTGGCGAATTTTGAATTGATCCACTTGATCGTCGGCTCCATCGGACGGTTGTACATCCAGTACATCAATCCAAGCGCAAAGAAGTTCTTTGACCGGTCAATGAACTTGCTGGACAGGTTCGAGTCTGCCAGGGCTAGCTGCGTCAGTTTCGTGATGTCGACTTCGAAGACCTGATACTTGGAGAGAGAGCCGTCGGCGAGTGGACTCGATGCATAGCCCGCAAGCTTGAGATTGCGGTCGCTGAATCCCTCAGTGTTGACAATGATTGCTCCACGGTCGACAAGACTTCCAAGATTGACTTTCAAGGCTGCGGCGTTCATTGCAACGAGGACGTCACACGTATCGCCGGGGGTGTTGATCTCCGTGCTGCCGAAATGAACCTGGAATCCGCTGACGCCGAAGAGAGTCCCTTGTGGCGCCCGGATTTCCGCCGGGTAGTCTGGCAATGTGCTCAAATCGTTTCCCAGGATTGCAGTTGTGTTCGTGAACTGGGTCCCTGTGAGTTGCATACCGTCCCCCGAATCGCCGGCAAAGCGAATCGTTACATCGCTCACGTTCTTGGTCGACTTTTTCATCATGAAGCCCGCTTCTTTCTTGTCCAATGCCTTTTCAAATTTGATTATTGTAACTCAATATACCCATTTTTCGAGCCAAAAGGCAAGATTGGCTTCCAATGTTGGGAATTGAAGTGAAAGGGAGACGTTCGTGGAGGATTCACAGACGTGGGAACAAAAAAAAGGCGGTAAGGGTTTCTTAGCGCCTGATGGAAATCATCACGAGACCGACGCTCGATTGTGTCTCTTTGCTTCTCTGCAGCGTGCAAAACATTTCGTTTCGCCCGTTGCCTACTCCCTTACAATCCAGACCTTCACTTTTCCGGCGACCCCGCCCGCAAGCTTCACATTGACGTCAAAGATCCCCAACGACTTCAACGTGTCTTCGAGCTCAATTTGGCGTTTGTCGAGATTGACTCCTTTTTCCTTGAGCGCATCGGCGATCATCTGAGAGGTCACAGAACCGAACAACTTGTCATCTTCTCCAACCTTCATCTTGATCGTTACCGAGGTCTTCTCGAGCTCGCCGGCAAGCACTTCGGAGGATTTCTTTTCTTTCTCAAGCCTTCTGGAAACCTGCTTCTTTTCTTCTTCGAGAGCCTTCACATTGCTCTCGTTCGCAAGAAAGGCGATACTGCGCGGGATCAGGTAATTGCGGGCATAGCCATCCTTCACGCTGATGACGTCACCGACTTTCCCAAGCTTCTCCATATCTTTCCGTAAGATCACTTTCATACAATACTCCTTGATTCAGTTTCGGTTCGTTGAACGTCAGCTCACGGCTTCGGAAACGAAGGGGAGCATGCCCAGATGCCGCGCGCGTTTGATTGCGACAACAAGCTGTCGCTGGTGACGGGAACAGGTTCCCGTGATCCTTTTTGGGATTATTTTGCCCTGTTCATTGACGCAACGTTGAAGGCGTTTTTCATTCTTGTAATCGATATAGACGTCCTTGCTGTCGCAAAACCGGCACGTCCGCTTCTTGCGCTGCTGCTGATCTTTCCGCTGTGGACGGGGGGGGCGGTTCGAGTTAATCGTAAAAGCTGGCTTCCGTATCATTGTAAGATCTCCGTTGATTCTGTATTCGTTTGTGAATTCGTTGAGAAGCTACCGTCAACACTTCATCAGGGTTTTGCAGCCGGCTCGGGGGCGGCAGGAACAGGTTGCTTATCTGCGGCCGCACCGGAAACAGCTGGTACCGCAGCCGCCACCGGTGGAGGCACCGCGGTCGGTGTTTCCGGGGTTGACTGTTTGAGTAGGTCGCTCGGCTTGATCCTCGATTGTAGTGCCTTTTTGTCAAGCGCGATCGTCAGGTACCGAATAATGTTTTCGTCGAGCTGGTAATGTCGTTCCAGCTTGGGTATCAAGTCTCCTCCCGCGTGGAATTCACAGACGACGTAGAATCCGTTGTTCTTTTTCTTGATTGCGTAGACGAATCGTTTCCTGCCCCATTTGGCAAGGTCACGTACTTCGCCGCCATTTTTGGCGATAACATCCTTCACCTTCTCAATAACAGCATCGATCTGCGCGTCGTCGAGTGCTGCATTGACAATGAAGGTAGACTCATACAGTTTTTTGTTCATGGAGCTCCCTTTGGACTTAAGGCCCCGCGAGGCGGGACACATGATTGGTTGGCCCCACCCAAAAATGCCGAAGGCAATCGGTGGAGCAGGGTATTTAGGAAAAAAAATTGCTGCTGAATGATCTCCGGCCGTTAAATGCCGTCCTTCTCTTCACCTTTTCCGTTATAAAGGCTCATTGTTTTTTCGATGCCATCCGCCGCGAAGCTCAGGCAGGCATCCGCGGCGCGGCTGACCATCTCATTGAGAGCGACCTTCTCGTTCGCCGTGAAATGCGAAAGAACGAAGTCGGCCATAAGTGACTTGTCCTGCGGCATCTCCTTGCTTGCGATACCACACCGCAATCTTGGAACCGTGTCGGATTGGAGATGGTAGATGACGGAGTACAGTCCGTTGTGTCCGCCATCGCTTCCCGAGGGTCGCATCCGCAACACACCAAGCGGAATCTGAAAATCATCAAGAACGATCAGAAGTCGTTCAAGTTGTACCTCAAACTGTGCCACGATGTCGGCGACCGCAATCCCGCTCTCGTTCATGCTCGTGACCGGCTTCGCGAGCATGATTTCGTTTTCTTTGAAAGAACAGTTTGCCGCAACATACTCGCCCTTGCCCGGGCGAAATCTACATTTCAGTTTTTCTGAGAGCGCGTCAACGATGAAAAACCCCACGTTATGGCGCGTCTCTGCATAACTTCTTCCAGGATTGCCAAGGCCGATGATGACGACCATCCAAACATCCGACCGCGAAATTACTTCTTTGGTTTTGCCGCCGGTGCAGCGGGAGCCGGAGCTTTGGCCGGCGTCGCAGGCGGCTTTGCCCCAGGCGCAGCACCCTTTGCCCCCGGTGCAGCGGCCTTTGCCGGAGCGCCTGCTGCTGGAGCCGCCGCAGGTGCCGCTCCCTCTTCTCCTTCTTCGGGCTTCTTGCCTTTGCCAATCACTTCAGGTTCTGTCGGTGCCACCGCGGCTTCTGTCGCAGCAACTTCAGGAGCCTTTTCGATCACGGGCGGCACGACTGCAACAATTGCCGTCTTTGCATTTTCCGCAAGAGTGACGCTCGGAACCTTGATATCCGCGACGTGGATCGATTTGTTGATGCCGAGGGTTGCAACGTCGATTTCAATATGGTCGGGAATATCTTTCGGCAAGCAGGAAACTTTCAGTCTGTGCAGAATGTGCTGGAGTATTCCTCCTTCTTTGACTCCTTGGGGAACTCCACCTGTCAGGATCACCGGCACTTCAATCGTCAGGACTTCATTTTCATTGACGCCGTAGAGATCAAAATGAACTGGTTTATCGGTCAGGGGATCGAAATCGACATCCTTCAGGATGCACTTGTAGCTCGACCCATCGTCTAACTTAAGGTTGATGATGCTTGCGGCCGAAGTCTTATACAACGGTTTCAAGGTTTTCTCCGGAATGGTGACGGGGATGTTGCTTTTGCTGTGGCCGTAAAAAATTCCAGGGATATCCCCCTTGTACCGCAACGTATGGGCTTTCTTGCCGACCTCTTTGCGCACGGATGCGTTTACTGTAATCTCAGACATCGATACCTCTCCTTGTTAATTCTTGTCCTTGTCAATGTCAAAAAGCGAACTGATCGACTTGTTATTGTGTGTTCTGATGATGGCCTCGGCGAACAGTCTCGACGCCGTTCGGTATTCTATTTTCGGACATTCTTTCCGAACAGGTATGCTGTCCGTAACCACAATAGACTTTACCTGTGATTTCGTGATTCGTTCGATCGCCTTTCCTGAAAGGATCGGGTGCGTGCAGGCACCGTAGATCTGTTCTGCGCCATTTTCTTTCAATGCTTGAACCGCATTGACAAACGTGCCGGCAGTATCGATGAGGTCATCCACGATAAGAACGTTTTTTCCATCCACGTTTCCGATGACATTCATGACTTCAACTTCGTTCACCGTCGGCCGGCGCTTATCGATCAATATGAGGTCTGCGCCGAGCCTCTTGGCGTACGACCTGGCCATTTTGATTCCTCCAACATCCGGGGATGCGACGGCTATGTTGGGAATGTTTTTCTTCCGAAAATAATCCACCAGGATAGCCGATGAATACAAATGATCCAGGGGAATATCGAAGAAACCCTGTATCTGGGGAGCGTGCAAGTCCATGGTGATGACGCGATCAGCTCCGGCCCGTGTAATTAAGTTTGCAACGAGCTTTGCCGTGATCGACACTCGAGGCTGATCCTTCCGATCCTGCCGGGCATACCCAAAATATGGTATCACTGCCGTCACTCTCCTTGCGGATGCCCTCCTGGCTGCATCGAGCAGGATGAGCAATTCCATCAGATTTTCCGCAGGCGGATGCGTCGACTGAATGACGTACACATCATCCCCCCGAATGTTCTCGCTGTACTTGGCCCAAATCTCACCGTCACTGAAATTGGCAATGTCGACCTTCCCCAATGGAACTCCCGCGTCCTCACAGATCTTTTCAGACAGAGGACGGTTCGATCGTCCAGAGAATACCTTTAGTTCGCTCGGTCTGGCCATGGTGACTTTATGTTTTTGATCAGCGAACGCTCATTGAACTACGGCGCACACCTTCTTCCTTCGCTGCCCGTTGCGCTGGGGTGCCAGGATTCGAACCTGGGAATGACGGCTCCAAAGGCCGTTGCCTTACCGCTTGGCTACACCCCAATTTCGGATTTCAAGACGCTCATCCATTGGTCGGTGGATATTTCGGGGTCACCCTATAAACGAAAAAGCCCAATTCACAAAGAATTGGGCTAAAAATATACCGAAAAATGCCTTCGGTGTCAATCCGATTCTTTAATCATTTTGGGTCTGGCAAGAACGTGAATGCATTCACGAGGTAGTCGTAGAGTCCCGTCCAAAACATCCGGAACGTTACATTTTCGGCAAAAAGGATGACGTGACCTCGGCCCATTCGAACATCTTGCACATAGGCTGTCTCAGCAAGTTTCTTTGCCCTGTCCCTCGCCGCATATCCGCTCACCTCAGCAGTATCCGGAGAAAACCTGATGACGCTGTGTCCCACATCTGACAACTCGATTGGTACTCCGTTGCCTTTGAACACATAAATTTCACGAGGAGAACCAAACCCGATCGGGTGAGTCGTATCCACGATTGCTCTAAACACGGAGCCGGGGATGTATTGACGTCGATCATTTTCTTCTTTTTCGAAGAGTGTTTCCCTTTTCAAGATCTCCTTTTTCAGACGGTCCTGTTCTTTTTCTTCTTTTGTTTTCTCATCCTCTTTCTTTTCTGCAAGCAAGCTGACTCCGGTGAAACCCGAGCGGGACTTCGTGAGAATGCGGGCTGATCCATCAAGGCCGATCAGGACACCTCCCTGGTTCACCCATCGTTTCAGCTTGTCCACTGAACTGCTGTCAAGAACCTCGTGCAGGTCAGAAGCGTCGGGAAGAATGATGACATTAAAGTCATCGAGGGACGCGCGACCGAGATCTCGCGACTTGATCGCGGTGAACGGAATATTGAGTTTCTGCTCGAAGAGGTACCATAACTCGCCGTAATCGGTCGAAAAGAATGGGAAATCTGTCAGGACTGCAATGTTCGATTTGACGATCGGTTTCATTCTATCAGAGCTGAGGCTTATACCTTTTTCCGTTAAGCCCGTATTCTCTGCGAAGACGTCAATGCCAAGTCGCTGCGCAAGTGTCGCGATGGCATCGTGCAACGAATCGGAATTATTACTCACAAGCGCGACTACGGTTCCGGCCTTGAAGTAGTTTCCGCCCGTTTCAAACGGTCTTGTTGCGACCGTGAGAAGATAGTTCTTCTCAAGGAGTTTCCACGTCAACACGAGAGCATTGAATGGACCTGGGGGTATGAGATAGGCATAGCCGGCTTTTCCTCCAACAACCGTCCCAACGGGGTGTGCCGGGGTGTCGATTTTCACAGCCTGCGCCGGCATGGATGTTTCTGAAGTGTACGCGGTAAGGCCGTTGGCCACCGGCAAAGACCAGGCTGAGATGTCGTAAAAGAATGTGTCGGTCACTGCTGTCTGCGGTTCCAGCAATGCCTTGGCGAAATGACCTTCCGGCTGCTGCGTGGGAACCAAGTACGTGCCCTTTGGAAAAAGTTCGCGCGCAGGTTTCTTTGAATAGAACTTCTCCGCTTCTATGGTAACAGGTTCCTGCAACTGGTACACCTCGATTCCTTGTGCGATGAGCGTGCTTGCCATTGTTGCGGCACGGTTCGGATGCCCGTCCTCTCTTATGATGAATTCCTTCACCTTGCTCTGGTTGTTAGAACCCATTTCCCAAAACTTGAAAAAGTCCCGCAATTTATCGCGACGATTTTTGGCTGCTGTTTCGATCGTAGCCATACTCGTTACGAAATGGTCACGGACTCGTTCACGAAGAGTGAGGATTTGGCCAATGCGTTTTCTGATTGCAAGACCGACGCTGCCGGCTTGTTCATACGTCATCCCTATCGCTCCGTGGAATGTGGGCCAGCTGTCGCCGAACCCCGGATAAAGAAGGTCAAACTCTTCGCCGGAGAAATACGGGATGCCGAGCCTATCAAAAGCCTCCGCGTTCGCCTTTCCGAAAATTCTCTCCCATTTCTTCACCTCGGGAGGAAATTCCGCGTGAAAAGGAGCCTGGGCAGGGAAGAAAAAATAGCTGCTGTTATAGCCCATTTCGTGGTAGTCAACGTACACGTGTGGCATCCATTCCCGGTACAGTTTGACTCTCGCCTGTGTTTCGCGTTGTGTGAGCCACGACCAATCTCGATTGAGGTCAAAGTAATAGTGGTTCGTACGGCCGCCCGGCCAACTTTCGTTATGTTCCCGGGCAATAGGATCCGTACTGGGTATGAGGTTTGTGACGGCGTTATTCCATTGGACGTAACGCTCACGCCCATCCGGGTTCACATCGGGATCAATAATGATAACGCAGTTTTCGAGAAGATTCAGCGTGTTGGCATCTGTTCCTGCACATAATTGATACAGTGTGACCAGAGCAGCTTCAGGAGATGAGGCCTCATTGCCGTGGACGCCATATGCCAGCCAGACGATGACGGGCAGCGAATCAATAATGTCTTCCGTCTCCTTGCGGCTTTTGAATTTTCGCGGATCAGTCAGCCTTAGATTTGCCTGGCGGATTGCTTCAAGCCTTTCCAGGTTTTTCGCCGAAGAAACTATAAGGATTTGGAGAGGTCGGTGTTCGTACGATTCGCCGTATACAATTCGTCTGACGCGGTCGGAAGAATGCACGATGCTTGTGATGTACATCTCCATGGATCGGTAATCAGTGTACCGGTCGCCAACGTCATATCCCAAGATGGACCGTGTTGTTGGGATCACGGTGTTGTATTCGGTTCCGACAAGGATCCGAACCGGTTTTTGTGCGAGTGTAATGCTGAACGACAGCAAGGCGAGCAGGAGCACTTTCATGGAGGGCCTTTCGCGGTGGAATTGATTCAAGCAATTTAGAGGAATTTGATTTGGATGCAAGATTGTCAGGCAAAGCCTTGAGTGTCTCGCGACTCGTTGATTTTTCAGACCGATTTTTGTATAATGCGAGCAGAAGAACTACGAGGAAAAAATGGCCGACCTAAGTGTCTTCCCTGTGTCGAGATATTTTAGTCTCACGAGCGATCACGCAATCGCAAAAGCGTTCTGGATTGTCTCATTCGCGGTCCTGACAGCGATTGGTGCGCAAATAGAAATACCGCTGAAACCGGTACCGTTGACGCTGCAGACTTTTTTCGTCCTCCTATCCGGCGCGTTTCTCGGAAAGCGGAATGGGTTCCTAAGCATGAGTCTCTATCTACTGCTGGGTATCGTTGGTGTGCCCGTGTTTGCAGGTGGCGGTTTCGGTCCGCACATCCTTCTGGGTCCAACGGGCGGCTATCTGCTCGCATTCCCGTTCGCTGCCCTGACCGTGGGATATCTCATCTCCGTTCGTCACAACCGCATCTTCGTGATCCTCGCGATGATGGCCGGTCTGTTCCTCATTTTTGCCGTTGGAATGCTTCAGCTCAACTTTGTCTACTTCCACAACTGGGGCGAATCTATGAAGGCTGGGTTACTTGCCTTTTCACTATGGGATGTGGTGAAACTGGTTGCGGCTTCTTCGATTTATTCCCAATTTCTGGAAAGAACGAAAAGCTAGTGCTGCTCCAAATTGCGCCTTCTCATTCTGTAAACAGAACCTTTTTTTGTGCGAAGGACTCCTTCGGAGGAAGCGTCGCTAGATCCCGACTGGAAATCGTATCCTGGAAAACCATCCCCCCACGAAGGGATGGCTTTGCTGTCAATTGACTCTTGAGCGTCAACTTGGTATCATTGTACGGCTCACCGAGGTAATCCGTCCAATAATTCCAGGTTGCAATGAGGAAATTCAGTCCTCTCGCAATTCTCGCCATCGTTCTAGACCTCCTGCTCCTCTGCATTTGCGTATCCCATCTTCCATCCATCGACAACAGGGCACAAGTCCCGTTTGATGTCCGCGAAGAAAACGAGCGCGTTGTTGTCCAATCAATTCTCGATCCCGACGCAGCAGGAGGCTTAAAGGTTGGTGATGAAATCACCGCGTGCAATCGGGAGCCGATTCGAGTTTCGGAATTTCTCGAGTTTGCCGCGGATCGGGAATCAATCGGCAGCTCCATGAACATCGTCTTTCGTCGAGGCACGGAGACCTCGGGAACGAACGTCCTTCTGATACGGTATTACACTTCTCTCCGATTCACCATCATCACGGCCTTTGTCGGGTTTGCGTTCTGGCTCATCGGGTTTTTCATTTTGTTGAACAGGCCAAACGAACACGTGGCAAGAGTGCTTCACTGGTCGATTATTTTGATGTCTGGTACGATTTTCTTGACGCAAGCGACGATTGCTCCGTCGGAATTTCTCCCGGTGTTCAAACGAGAGCTGTTACTCCTTCTGTACCCGATGGCAGGTGCGACATTCCTCTACTTTACGACTTTATATCCGCGGCCGATTGTTGGATCCGGAGCGCTCAAAGGATCAATCATCCTCGGCTCAGCTCTTCTTATTGCCGGCGTGATGATGACACTGTTTTCAAGGGCAGTGTACCAAGGCGACTCTGAGTCGTTTGCACTGTTTCAACAGTCGTATGACGTATGCCATATCCTTCTTTTCCTGTACGGCGTTGGGACCGTAACCAGTATGGTCTATTCTTATATCAAGTCGCAAACGAAGGAAGAGCGTCGGAAGCTTCAGTGGATCATGTGGGGTTTTGCAGTCGGTCCAACCCCTTTCATCGTTCTCATTATTGTTCCCCAGGTCGTCTTTTCGGTCGACCTCGTGCCGGAGGAGTACGCCACGCTGTTTATGGTGGTGGTGCCTTTGTCGTTGGCAATTTCATTTCTCAGGTACAGGCTTTTGGACATTGGGGTACTCATCAACCGAAGTGTCGTCTATGTGGTGCTCACAGTTTTCATAGGAGCGATTTATATCGCGGCTGTGCTTCTTGTCGCTTCGGCGCTCGGCGGAAAACGAATTTCAGATGAGTACCTGCTTGTCATTGCGCTTTCGCTCATCGTCGCGGTCCTGCTCAATCCGTTGCGCCACGTCGTACAGCGGTTCGTGAATGAAACGCTCTTCCCCGCACGCTCCCGCTATCGCGAGCTCGTCAAGGAAATTTCTTCGGAATTCCAGACAGTGCTTTCGATCGATCAGCTCTTTCAAAGGATCGTTTCCCTCGTTCAGCGATTCCTTCCTGTGTCGTCGGTCGCGGTCTATAGCTATGACAATGGAACGATGACACTTCAAACAGCGGCACACACGATTCCGGCTGCGACGTTTCAAGTTTCGGAGCAGCACGCCAAAGCAATTGCAGATTCAAGAATTTATTCCAACGGATCCGTTGTGGATGGCGGGCAGCCCGACGTTGATACGACGAAGGGGGGTCTTCTGAAGAAACTGGGCTTTTCCGTCGGGATTCCAATGCTGAATAAATCCGGACAGCTGCTCGGCATCGTTCTGGTGAGCCCCCTGCACGAGACTCGGCGATTTGATGAAGGAGAAGTCGATCTGCTCGCGACGATCGTCCAACAGGCCGGGCAGGTTCTTGACCGTCTTCAGCTGCAAGAAAGGTTCATTCTTGAGCGTGAGGGCAAGAAGCACGCGGAAGAATTGAACACGTTGAAGTCGGATTTCGTATCGAGTGTTTCTCATGAGCTCCGAACGCCGCTCACGTCCATACGCCTCTTCGCGGACACGTTGAGGGGAACAAAGACGGGGAAACCCAAACAGAACAAAGAATATCTTAACATCATCATCGGAGAGACTGATCGGCTCGCACGGCTCATCAACAATGTCCTGGATTTTTCAAAAATTGAAGGAGGTCTGAAGGAATTTCGCTTTGCAGAGGTTGATTGCCGCAATGTCATCAGAAGGTCGATGGATGCGATGCAGTACCAGATCGAGATGAACGGTGGAAAGGTGAAGGTGAAAATCCCCAAGGGGCTGCCGCACCTCTACGCTGACGCAGACGCACTTGAAGAAGTAATTGTGAATCTCCTCTCCAATGCCCTGAAGTATTCTACGGTACGTAAGGAAATAAGTCTCACCGTTAGAAAGGCCGACGGCCACGTCGAACTCGCGGTTGCTGACAAGGGGCTTGGGATTCCAGATTCCGATCTTCCACACGTGTTCGAGCGATTCTTCAGAGTGCGTGATGATCGGAGCAGGCAGGTCGGAGGAGCCGGAATAGGACTTGCCGTGGTACAGCATATCGTTGAAGCCCACAAAGGAACGGTGACGGTGACAAGCAAGCTCGGGAAGGGGAGTACGTTTGTGGTGCGTCTTCCGACAACAGTTGAAGGACGCAAACCATGAAAACCATCCTCGTTGTCGAAGACGATCTCGCCATTGCCCGGGGACTGCGTGATAATCTCGAATGGGAGGGTTATCACGTGCTGCTGGAAAAGGACGGCAGGAGGGGATACGAGCGTGCAAACGACGAGAAACCTGATCTTCTTATCCTGGATGTGATGCTTCCTTCGATGGATGGATTTCAAATCTGTTCGCTGCTAAAGAAAGAGGGATTCAGCGCGCCTATCTTTCTCCTTACCGGACTTACGCAAGAACAGTCCCGGCTGGAGGGATTGAGACGGGGCGCCGACGATTACATTGGAAAACCGTTCAGCATCCAGGAACTTGTTCTTCGCGTGCGCAACGCGCTGAAACAGGAAGACAGTGCACGAGGAAGAGCCCGGAGGTTCGAAAGTGAGTTTCTCAAGGCTCGCAAGATTCAGATGGCGTCGCTTCCGCGGAAACAACCTCACGTCGCAGGCTTGGAAGTCTACGGCAAAACGATTCCTGCGATGGAAGTGGGGGGAGATTATTTTGACTATCTCAGGCCCGGCAAAACCCGACTCGGAATCATTGTTGCCGACGTGAGCGGCAAAGGTATGCCGGCTGCGATGTACGTTCAGAGAATGCAGGGCATCGTTCAATCCTCTCAAAAACACATGTCGGGGGCACAGGACATTCTAACAGAGTTGCAGGATCAACTGCATACTTCGATGGACACGACTTCGTTCATTACTGCGGTCGTGGCGTTGTTCGATCTCGAACGGCACACGCTTCAAATTTCCCAGGCAGGACATCTTCCAGTCCTCATGGTGCGAAAAGGTTCGATTCGGCTCCTGAAACCGCCTGGGATTTGGATCGGACGATCATCGACCGAACTGTTTCAAAAACAGCTTCGCTCCCAGAATATCGAAATCAAACGAGGCGACCGGTTTCTGTTTTATTCGGATGGTATCGTCGAGGCAACCGATCCGGGAGGCAAGGAATTCGGTCTAACGCGGCTCAAGAAACTCGTCGCAGGATGCCGCACCGGTTCTCGTCGTTTGGTTGATCAATGTCTCGGCGAGGTGAAGAAGTTTTCGGAGAGTCAGGCCCAATCGGACGACATCACGATCGTCGCCGTCAAAGTCGCCAATCATCACACATAGGCGGGAAGAACTAATGAAAAAAATCCTTGTCGTAGAAGATGACAAAGCACTCATCAGAGGTCTTACAGAGAACCTTCAGCGTGAGAATTTTGAAGTTGCTGCTGCCGAGAACGGCGAACAGGGGTACGAGCTGGCCAGGAAAGGCAAATACGACCTTCTCATTCTCGATCTGCTCTTGCCCAAATTGGGGGGGCTGGAGGTGTGCAGACAGCTGCGCGCCGACAAGATGCAAATTCCCATTCTTATGCTGACCGGCAAGAAAGAAGAAGTCGACAAAGTACTGGGACTGGAGATCGGCGCCGACGACTATCTCACGAAGCCATTCGGGATGCGCGAGTTGATCGCAAGGGTCAAGGCCTTGCTCAGACGTCAATCGTCGCTCGTCACCAGGCTTGACGAGTGTGCATTTGCAGATGTCCACATTGATTTCAAAAAGCAGGAAGCAAGAAAGGGAAAGAAGTCAATCGAGATGAGCGCAAAGGAGTACGAACTGCTGAGATACTTTGTTGAGCGGGAAGGTGAGGTTGTCTCAAGGGCACAACTTCTCGACGATGTCTGGGGATACGAGGTCGCTCCAACGACCAGGACCGTGGACAATTACGTTCTTTCTCTCCGCAAGAAGATAGAGGCGGACTCCTCCAAACCCAAGCATCTCCTCACGGTGCACACCGCCGGTTATAAATTCGTCCGATAAAAGAGTCACGCCGAGGAAGCATTCCGCAGGCCCGGGCATCCTCGTTTCCCCGTCTGTTCCATTCGTTTTCATCCACAGAGATCTCTCCAACTGAGCGACAAAAGTATTACCCAGCTTTGACATTTTCATGACAACTGTCTGGCTTCCTTTGAGTACGTATGCATAGGAGGATCGGATAGGATGAAAACGTCGATGGTGCAGTTGGGCGCTCTTGCGTTCTGCGTGCATCTGCTGTTTACTCCTGCTAGCTCTCAATGTGTCTCCAACCAACGGAATGATAACGCATCTGATGCTGTATTTGGCCCTCGAGCACGCGGCAACGGGTCGATCATTCACCGACAGGCTTTTGAGATAAGTTCGAGAGGTGGGTGTAGGGTCGAAGTCTATCTTTGCAACGGAAGTGTGATCTATGGTGATCTCTTGACGGTGGGGGACAGTATGGTTTCAGTCTTTGCCTATCGTGATTTTTCATACTCGCCTTCGCAACTTGTGAATTCGGGAATTCATGAATTCAGTCTCCGTGGAATCCGAAAGTTGGTCCTCAAAGGGCGAACAAACATCCTGCAGGGCGTATTCATTGGATTTGTAGGTGGCATGCTTGCTGGGTCTGTCATGACAAGAATCGTCGATCAGCACACCTCGGCCGGACATTTCCTGGGTCCCGCAGGTCTTGGTGGATTGGGAATCGTTGTGGGAGGGAGTATTGGGTATTTCAGCTCAGCCACCGATTTGGAAATAAGCAAATTCGATATCAAGGACTTGAATGTTCTGAAATCCTTGTCACGTGATTCCACTGATCGATCGCGATGAGTTTCGGCTCAGCCGTCGATCAGGTCGCAAAATCGGCCAACGTGCCAGCCATGGAAATGAATGACCGCGATTGTAGTTCATGATATACGGGGAGGTTGATTGAGGGAAGGTTTGATTCTCACATATGTTTTCACGGAGGTTGCTATGAAAAATTCTGCACGGTTTCTGTTCTGTTGTTGTAGTTTGATCCTCGCCTGTTCGTTGGGCATTTCGCGATCGGATACGCTGACCATACTCCATTTCAATGATTCACATTCAAACCTCGCACCCATAGGTCCGAGGGATGCCAACTTGAAAGGAACACTTGGCGGTATCGCCCGCGCCGCAACCTTGATCGGGATGACGAAAACGGAAGATCCCAATGCCATCGTTCTCCACGGGGGAGACGTGTTTATCGGTGATCTATTCTTCAACAAGTATTTTGGAGTGCCGGAACTGCAGATGATGAATGCTCTTGGATTCGATGCAATGGCTGTGGGAAACCACGAATTCGACCTTACCCCTGCGACACTCCTCGGGGCCCTCGCCACTGCGTTTCCAACGGGAGGCTTTCCTCTGCTCTCGGCGAATCTCAATCTGGATTCTGCGTCTGTCCAACCGTTGGGGAGCTTTGTTCGCCCCTACCTCATAAAACAGGCGGGAAATATCAAGGTGGGGGTTTTTGGATTGACGACACCAATGACCAACTTGCTTTCACAACCATCGCCAGCGTTCATCGATACGAACATTATTCCGATTGCCGCGGCGATGGTCGATACGTTGACTGCGGCAAATTGCGGAGTCATTATCTGTTTGTCGCATCTCGGATCGCACCTTGATCAAGTGCTTGCAGGGTATGTCCCTGGGATTAATGTGATCGTTGGTGCTCACGATCACTACAAGTTTGACACGCCGATTATCGTCCAAGGTCCGACAGGAGACACGTGTTATATCGTCCAGGCGAATGCATTCTATCTGAATGCCGGCAAACTGAGAGTGCTGGTGGGAGGGGGTAAGGTACGTGCGCTTGATTACCGCATGATCGACCTCGATAACACAATTCCCGAGGATCCGACGATTGCGGCTGCTGTCGATGGTTTGGTTGCCGGGATTGAGCAGACATATGATTCCGTCTTCAGTAAGAGAATTGGATACGCAACCGCAGATTTCGAAGAAGTCGCAACGAATCTTACGGAACCAGGACTCCACGATACGCCAATTGGAAACCTTGTGACGGATGCTTTTCGCGAGGAGACTCATACCGACATTGCCATAGAAGTTGGCGGCTCGACCGCCCAGAAAATATACCACGGACCTTTGATTGCAGACGATCTCTTCCGCGTCGTCGGGTATGGATACAACACGGAGAATGGATTAGGGTATCATCTTGCGACCATGAAAATGACAGGTGCCGACATTCTAGGGGCGCTCGAATTAATAGGCCTCTCGGGCATCGAGATGGATGACGAATTTCTAGTGCAGGCATCCGGGATGTCGTATGTGTACAATTCATCACGGCCGGCTGGAAAGCGAGTCGCGAGCGTTATGGTGGGCGGCCAGCCGCTCAATCCGGCTCAGCTGTATACCGTAACCACGAACGAGTTCGTCCCGATGGTGTTGCCTTATTATAGTATCAATCCTTCGGATGTCCACACCTGTAGTGGTGACACAACCGAGTTTCAGGTTCTTCTCAAGTATGTGGCGGCGCGGGACACGATTAGTCCGACCCGTCGCAGCACTGTTACCAACCCCGTTTTGAACGTTTCAGGCGGTACGCCGAAAACATTTAGTCTGCTCCAAAATTATCCCAACCCGTTCAATCCGTCCACTTCGATTTCGTTTGACGTACCGAGGGTCTCGTTTGTCACGCTGAAAGTCTTCAATCTCCTCGGACAAGAGATTGCTACAATCGTTGCAGGGAATTTGAATCCCGGAACATATCGATACAGTTTTGATGCCGGCCGGTTGGCAAGCGGGGTTTATCTCTATCAGCTACGCACAGGTGACTATCTTCAAACGCGGAAAATGATATTGATGAAGTAACCGCTTGCAATAGTTCTTTCTCAGGATTGAGAAATGGGTTTGGCAGGCGGGGAAATGAATGTTTCATTCCCGAATTGCTCGTAAATTATTCTGGTGATGAAATCGGCTGAAAACAACCGCAGGAGTACCTGAAATTTTAACGCATCGTTGACCAAAATAGATGTGTCGAAGCACATCCATATAGTATCGCTCACATTGCTGATCACGTTTTGGTGTCGGAGCCAATCGCTGAGAGTTGCCACGCTCAATATGTGGTCTGGTCTCGACTATCACGGTACCTTCTCGATAGGCGAATACGAAACGCCTGAGGTAAGAGAAAGGCGACTTCGGATGGTCGAGGAAATGCTGCGGACGAAGCGGCCTGATGTTGTTGCCTTGCAGGAGGTCAACCCTGTGGGAAACCTCGCCCGGCGAATTGCGCAGACGTGTGATTATGATGTCCTGTATCAGAGAGTCAATAGCGGGCTGAAGATCGGAGACCTCGGGATACCCTGGAATCTCAACGAAGGGATCGCCATTCTTGCCCGAAAACATTTGAAGCTTGAACTGGTTGACGTATGGTCCCTTTCCAATACGACCGGAATCGTTGGTAATCACATTTCGTTTCATTCCACCGAACACAATGTAGCGTTGGTCGGAAAGATCGAGGTTCAAGGTATCCCGATCATTCTCGTGAACGTCCACACGGTTGCAGTTGTTCCTGTCGACTCCATGAATACTGCGAACCTCGAGCGCATTCTTGCGAGCAGTTCCGCGTCTTCTTCACGTCAACAGGAAGCTATGAAGAAATACAGGGCGACAGCCGAACAAATTCGACTCGAGTTAAACAAACTCGCTGAACACTTCACCAGGGTGCAACCGGGAACGCCGATGATTGTTTTGGGTGATCTGAATGCTTCGCCGAATTCGATGGAAGTAAAAGAATTTCTTTCGAGTGCCCGGCTCTTCGACGCGGCTGACGCTGTAGGCGAGACAAATATCGTAACTTGGGATGCGCAACGGAACAGCAACACTCGCTTTTCGCAAGATTCGCTGGATGCAAGCGGAACCAGGCTGACGCCGTTGGAGCTTCTGAGCGCGGTGTACGATGGCAGGTCGCGTCGGATCGACTTCGTGCTGTTGAATTCGGCGTTCGAAAAGCAAGATGTGAAGAACATAGACGTCGTGCTTGACTCCGCGCAAGCCGGACTTTTTGCTTCAGACCATTACGGACTCCTTGCAGAACTTTCCGTGGATCGTCTCTTGTCTGAACAGCCGGCGGAATCCGATTCTGTACAGCCGACCAAGGGTTCGACGGTGGAGCCGCTTCCCATACTTTCATACGACACCGACGTAGGATTAGGCTACGGCGCCAAAGGCTTCTTCCTTAATCCGCTCGGCAAGAATGAGTCGTACGATATCGTCTTATTCAACAGCACAAAAGGAGAACGGTGGTACAGACTCGTCTTCTCGCTCCCGGATTTCGAGGTGCGCCAGGGAAAGCTCTATTCGCTCGCAACGGATCTGACCGTCGATTACGATAAGTACCTCAAGAATAGTTTCTTCGGTGTGGGCAACAGTTCGAGGTTCGAAAAGAGGGAATATTACACGCGGGAACCGCTCGAGATCAGCCTGGCGTTCAGCAGAAGTTTCTCTCACAGAGAGGTTGCTCAAATCGGGCTGAAATACAAATCTGTGAGGAATTTCAATTTCTCAGACTCGAGCAGCCTGCGTTCATTGCCGCCGGGGTTGAATGCTGCCACGGCGCGGTACCATTCTCTCTATGCCAGTTATCGATACGACAGCAGGAATAGTTTCATCAATCCATCGAGCGGATGGGTACTGCAGGGAGAAGGAGAGTACGCTCCTCCAACAAGTCTGACCAACGTTCAGTTGGGAAGGCTGGCAGGTTGGGTTCAATATTATTCCACGCTCTTCTACCCGAAAACAGTACTCGCGGTGCGATTGGGGCTTCAGGGACTCATCGGCAACGACCTGCCCGTCCAGATGTTGCTTCCGATTGGAGGGAACCAGACACTGCGTGGTTCGCCACAGGATCGATACCTCGACAAGACCTCCTCGATCATCAACGCAGAACTTCGCTTCCCGATCGTTTGGAGGTTCGGTGGAATTGTGGGGTACGATGCTGGCAAGGTATGGCACGAACCGTCTGAAGCGGACCTTGCACGATGGCCGACAAACTCTGTTGTCGGGCTGAGATTCTACATGGACACATTTGTTGTACGATTGGATCTCGGGTTTGGGAAAGAAACAACGGGCTTCTATCTCAATTTTGGCCAGCTGTTCTGACCGCGCACATACATTGGCTTTTTCTTTTACCCTCCTTTGACAAATCTGTGACAACTCCTCGATCGAAAATGAGTACCAGTGAATGTAACAATTCACGAAATCACTCATCAAAGAATCTGGGAGGTTGTCATGAAAAAACTCAACGTAACATTAATGACCTTTGCTGTCGTACTTTTGACGTTCAGCAGCGGCACGCTGAAATCCCAAAACAGGGATGCAGTCGACGATGTTCTGTTCGGCGAGCGCAACATGGGTGGCCCCCGCCTTGGGGTCACGTTTGTCCCCGGTGGTAGCAACCTTGCGCACACACTTGACAGGAACCAAATAGGCCACGCACTGAGCCAGTTCGGATGGCACTTCGAATACCAAGTTATTCCGGACGGCGGCGGACCTTCCTTTGTCATACAGTTTGTGCCGTTGGTGGCGGGCGTGGAATACGGCAAATTGATCCCCAGCGGAACTTTGGCGATGGGCGTTCGATTGCCGGAAGGAATTGAATTCGGGCTGGGACCCAACGCTCTGGTCACAAACGAAGGAGTCAAGTCCGCGCTAGTGATGAGCATTGGCAAAAGCTTCAACTACGGTGGTGTCAGCATTCCTCTCAACCTTGTCTATGCGACCAACCCTGATGGCAACCGATTCTCGGTTATCTTCGGATATGCCATCAGAAAATCGTCGAAGTAAAACGTTGTCTTGAAGGTTGCCTTCCTCATCCCAACTTGTTGAGTCTGAAGGCAACCTTCCTCCTTTTTAGACGTTCAGATACGTATCCCATCTCAGAAAGAGTTGCGCCGTCGCTTTCAGATCACCGAGATTATAATCCGCAATTTCCTTGAACCGTTTTTGTTCGTACAGTCCCTGGAGATCGAGGCCCGTTATCCCGTGAGATTTCGGACTCTCAATGCCGAATGACTTGCAGTAAAAATCGAGATTGAATTTACGGAGAGCACCGTAGAAGGTGAGTTGTTCGAGCAAGTCGCAGTGGATTTTCGCGTCGTATCGGTACGGCATTAAGTTACGCGTCGGGTTTACTCCGAGCATCGCAGACCGCAACATGAGAAAGGGGCAATCGAAGCCCCGTCCATTAAAGGTGATGAATTGTTCATAATGGACAAGATCCTGCCAGAACATCGATAAAAGCTCATTCTCGGTTCCGGAGAGAAAATGGATGGCTCCGTCCATCGATAGTTCGTCGACCCTCGTTTCCGATTGGAAGAGAATCTTGCCGTGCCCGGTATCGGGGTTCAGCATCCCGATGGTGATAATCTGAGACGTCGTGGGATAAAGACTGAACTTCTGGATGGTTTCGAGCTTTTTCTCTTCTGTGTCTGAGAACTTCAGAAGATATTCCTGTTGAACTTCATCGAACGTTTCAAGTCGGTACCCGAGGGTCTCTATGTCTATGACGACACGTGCCATGACTCACCTCAATGCAATTGAATGATCGTCGGTTTGTCAATCCTTCTTACTGTTCAACGGCACAATAGATGGTGCTTCCTTGGAAGCACTGGAAAACGGCAGTCTTGTAAAGTTCATACCGGAGAACTCGCCGATTCTTGAGAAACCCGGAAGAAGGTTTCGGCGCGAACGTTGCTGTCAAGAGCACGGCGAACTTGGACAGCACTTTGGAGAAAACGGGTCGCGGTCCCGAAGAATGAGGAACGAGAGGAATAAAGCACTGTAACCATAAATACCGAACGGTTCGATACTATGGCACTCATTTCAAAGCAGGTATGGATTCCGAGCACGGCCCGCGACTTTCGAAGCACGGCCGCACCGTGTCGCTCAGGCTGTGATGCTGTAGTGCTTAAGCCCCCAATAGGTTTCAATCGCCGAGACTTTGAGTATTGTCGCAAGCGGTATGGCGACAACAAGTCCTGCGATCCCGAGGAGTTGTTCCCCGATGATGAGAACTACAATGACCATCAGCGGATGCATGTCGATTGATTTCGCAAAACAGGTTGGCTGGACAATAGTGTCGTCGATGACGCGAATAACCAACATCATAATGATGATATCGCCGACCATGCTGAAATTGCCCAATTGTGTCAATGATACAAGAATTGCAATTGACGCGCCAACGACAACGCCGAGATAAGGGATCAAGTTTGCTACGCCGGCCAGGGCACCGATCAGCACGGGATATTGAATTCCGAGGATTGTCAATCCTATGATTGTCAGTAGTCCTATGATCGCGGAATCGAGGATCCATCCCTTCAAGTACCCGACGAGGTCTTCTCCAATGGTGTGAAGCACATTCAGCGTCATTTCAAAGTACTTGTTCGGGACGTGCTCGATGAGCGTCT
>Ga0335081_10002695_pt1 | contig 27938 bp, 25 predicted proteins | sample Lox_Sample_35_FD_206713 | JGI IMG/M metagenome (GOLD analysis project Ga0335081, IMG submission 206713) | Soil microbial communities from Loxahatchee National Wildlife Refuge, Florida, United States - Lox_Sample_3.5 | ecosystem: Environmental > Terrestrial > Soil > Wetlands | place: USA...
GGAGCGGCTGAAAGAAGTTACGAGGCTAATAAGTCACCAGTTGGAGGTTCTGGAACTGGGCAACAAAATTCAGTCTCAGGTGAAGGACGACATTGACAAGAGTCAGCGGGAATACTACCTCCGTCAGCAGCTCAAGGCGATAAAGCAGGAATTGGGCGAGACGGATGAAACAAATGTCGAGATCACAGAATACCGGGCCAAAATTGACAAAAAAAATCTTTCCGCAGAAGCAAAGAAAGAAGCGGAGCGGGAGCTTGAGAGACTCTCCCACATGCATCCGTCTTCAGCGGAATATACTGTTGCCTCAACCTATCTGGACTGGATAACCGCCCTTCCCTGGAATGAAAGCACTGAGGACAACCTCGACATCAAGAAGGCCAGGAAAATTCTGGATGACGACCATTTCGGCCTGGATAAGGCCAAGAAGCGCATCATAGAGTATCTTGCCGTGCGTAAACTCAAACCTGATTCAAAAGGACCTATCTTGTGTTTTGTGGGTCCTCCCGGCACAGGCAAGACGTCACTCGCCCTTTCTATTGCCCACGCCCTAGGCCGCAAATTTATCCGCATAGCCTTGGGGGGTGTTCGCGATGAGGCGGAAATCCGCGGACACCGCAGGACATATGTAGGAGCCCTTCCCGGCCGAATTATCCAGGGTATCAGGCGGGCAGAATCAAACAACCCCGTATTTGTCCTCGACGAGATAGATAAGGTCGGCAGCGATTTTCGGGGGGATCCATCATCGGCCCTGCTCGAGGTACTCGACCCGGAACAGAACTATACCTTTATGGACCACTACTTGGATGTACCGTTTGACCTTTCTCACGTCATATTCATAACTACTGCTAACATACTCGATACGATTCCGCCTCCTCTGCGGGACAGGATGGAGGTTATCGAACTTCCCGGCTACACGCTGGACGAGAAGGTGAAGATTGCCGAACGCTATCTTATCCCGAGGCAGACAGCGGCCAATGGTCTCACCCAGGAGCAGGTCAGCTTCACCAAGAGCGCCATAATACTCATTATATCAGGATATACGCGCGAAGCCGGACTGAGAAATCTTGAAAGGGAGATCGGTACTATATGCCGGGGCGTGGCAAGTGTGGTGGCCGGAGGGGATCTCAAGAAGGCATCCATTACCGTTAAGGATTTGCATAAGTATCTGGGACCCGTGCGCATCATGTCCGAAGTCAGTGCGAGAACATCCAAGCCCGGTGTGGCTACAGGCCTTGCATGGACGCCGACGGGAGGAGATATTCTCTTTATTGAAGCAACGGCCATGAAAGGTAAGAAGGGTCTCACATTGACTGGACAGCTAGGAGACGTCATGAAGGAGTCCGCCACTGCTGCCTTGAGTTTCATTCGCGCCAATGCAAGCGATCTCGGCATATCAGTAGATTTTTTTGATGAGAATGATATTCATGTCCATGTGCCTGCCGGAGCAATTCCGAAGGACGGACCCTCGGCGGGCGTCACCATGCTTACTGCACTGGCCTCGCTTTTGACCGGGAGGAAGGTTAAGAAAGACCTTGCCATGACCGGAGAAATAACTCTGAGGGGACTCGTGCTTCCCGTCGGCGGCATTAAGGAAAAAGTGTTAGCTGCCCACCGCGCTGGCGTTAAGACAATAATCCTGCCCAAATGGAACAAAAAAGATATGGTTGACATCCCCCAGAAGGTGCAGAGGGACATGCAATTTTACTTCGTAGATGATATGCTTGAACTTTTAAAGATTGCCCTTGAGAAATGACCTAGGCTTTCCGGGGGTCCTACAAAATTCATCGTTGCTTTTCTATCAGGAACAGATGGGATACCCCACCAAAGATCGATCTTGACCTGACGATCCGGAAATCTTGCCCCTTCATTATTTCTTCCAATACCCTAGGTACGGGAAATTCCGTCACTGAGTCCCGCAAGTACCGGTAGGCATCATAGTCACCGGAAATGAGACCGCCAATCACTGGCACCGCATACTTCAAATAAACGCCATATATACATCTCCATAGAGGACTCTCCGGCAGAGAAAACTCGAGCACGGCGAAGCGTCCATTGGTGTTCAAAACCCGGTGTATCTCCGCGAGGAAGGCTTCCAGGTTATTCATGTTCCTGATACCGAAAGCCACCAAGGCCGAATTGAATGTCTCATTGCGGAAGGGCATAGAAAGGGCATCACCCTGAACTACAGAATACCGCGTACGAAGGCCCTGCTCATCGGCCTTTCCAAGGGCGCGCAAAAGCATCTGTCTTGAGAGGTCAACGCCTATGACGTTTCCGCCGCTGTGTGCGATAGGAATGGCCAAGTCACCGGTGCCAGTGGCTATATCGAGAACTGCGTCGCCAGCACGTATCTCCAGGAGATTTATGGCTGCCCTTCTCCAGGATTTATCTAGGGAGAAAGACAGAACTGTGTTGAGCAGGTCATAGGTTGGCGCTATTCTATCGAACATTCTCCCTATGATTGACGGTCTCTTATCCATCAATTCTCTCCATCCCGTGGAGATTGATGGTTCTCGCTTTTTTTCTTCTCATATTCGATTGCATAATTTTGCTTCCTATACTAATTTACTCTGCAAAGTTGCAACAGAAAACACTCTCTAGAGCATTGTTTTGCAATCTGCGTCACATATCGGGACTGAATCTCTGATTTTGGTGAGAACAACGGGTTGCGAACAGCACCTATAGACTCGCGTGGACTGTAGAGGTCATCTCAGACGATTAGTGGTTCCAGCCTTGCTTAAATATCCGTATTATGGTATGCATACATTGAACTGCCATTGAAATACGGAATTGGCGTAGTCTAAATGCCAGTATCATTTTGTCACGAATCTCAAGTAAAACCATTTATTGACAGTAGGCTCAACATTGTGTAGGTAAAACCGGCAGGCTCAATAAAGGAGAGGGTGGGTCCAAACGATTTTTTAACTAGCTTAAGGAGGAAGGTATGCGAAAGTTGGCAATAGGAATTGTCTTAGCTGTTGCAATTAGTATGATGTTTGTTCCAGTCGCATTTGCACAGAAATCACAGGCGGCAGGGTCTCCTGTGAAAACGGGTGCATGGACTCTGGGAATTCCCTCGTCTGTTTCAGTCGATTCAGGCTTTACGGGACGCGAGGCCATAGTGGTTGAATCCGGCGAGGTAGTCAAGATGGAGAAGATGGCCGGAGTGAAAGACGGCCAGCAGATGAAATTCAAGACGGCCCAGGGTAATGCCTATACAGTCTTTATGGGGCCCAAATGGTTCATTGAAAACCAGAAAATTAAATTTGCCGCAGGTGACAAAGTTATAGTCAGGGGGAAGAAATTCGGTTCCTATATCATAGCAACACAGATTAGCAAGGGCGATTGGACCATGAAACTTCGTAATGAAGAAGATGGTCAGCCAAGCTGGGAATGCTGTTTTCCCGGTGCGGTTAAAATGCAGTAAAAACCGGCGACCCACCCAATTTTTTTAGCTGGTTTCAGCAACTGGAATAAGATCCGCGATACATCAATTGCTAATTCTGTCAGCTGTAAGGATTTTTCAAGCGATTCACCGACGATATCGGGATCGGTCTTCCCGCTTCCAGGGAAGGCCTTTTAGTAATCATTAGATAATAGTAATATTTCTCCGGGAAAGGTTGCGATTATGATGACATGGCGTAGGGTGTGTAAGGGACTATTGTTCTTTATCTCTTTTCTCTTTTTAAATCATCTGACTGTCCCGCCCGTTTTCTCTGCGACGGACAATGTACCGAGAATCACGGCTCAAGCACTGAAGGCTAAGATGGACAAGGGAGAGGACATATTGATCATCGATACCCGAACAGGCAATGAATATGAGGGCAGCAGGATCAAGATCAAAGGAGCAGTGAGGATCTCCATTGTCAAGATAGGAGAAATGGCCGCGAAACTCCCTAGGGATAAGGAGATTGTAACATACTGCACCTGACCCAATGAAGAGACAAGTGCCGGTGCGGCACGGATATTAATGGAAAATGGTTTTAAAAAGGTGAGTGCCCTGAAAGGCGGGTTTCATGCCTGGACGGATGCGGGCTATCCCACGGAACCCAAGTAACGAACGTCACATCATAAAGTTACGAGACGGGAAAGCCACAGGTATTTCCACAAATTATTCACACGCACGTTACATGCAAACGGATAGGGAACGTTAGCTGGCTACTTTGTTTTTATTTCGAATTGCTTCGCCAGAAGATCATCAAAGGAGCGACAGTTCCAGCAAATTATCCGGCCACTCCTGTCGATCAAAGCCTTGAGCGGCACGCCACCAACGCCATAACTCCGGTAGACCGTTCCATCTTCGTCGAGGAGGGTGGAATAGGGGATGTTGTGTTTCCTTGAAAAGGCTGCAACCTTTTCCTTCGATTCCATGACGTCGATCGAAAGAAGAACCAATCCTTTTTCGTTATATGAGGAGTAGATTTCTTTAAGCTGTGGAATTGTGCTGCGGCATTCAGGGCACCACGTAGCCATGAAATACAGTACAATTGTCTTTCCTTTGTAGTCACTGAGTCTTACATTCCGTCCATCCAAATCTTTCAAGGTAAAATCGGGGGCACGGTCATCCTGATTTCCTTGTCCAAGCACAATATTTTGGATTGGGAAAAAAGTGATGATACTGCAAATAAGTATGAAATTGAAAAGCCATCGGACGGGCATTTTCATAATCAGCCTTTATTGTTAAGATGCATTTTTTGAGATCAGACTTTCTATTGGAAAAAGTATAGAAAGAAAGCAACTATCTGTCAAGAACAAATGAAGAAAAAATGAAGAGCACATATGAAGGAACAAATGAAGGAACAAATGAAGGGAGAGCGAAGATTAGTCCCTCTCATGCATCTGCCGTCATTGCCCCTGTCTTTTAATAGAATCAACAAACGCAGGTACAAAATACCTGTGCCTGTTCGTCTTAGCTAAACCCGCATGAGGAGATTTTTGCACGTCAGTAGATGTGTTCCCCCCCTTTCATCTTCATCGTCAAGGAAGAGATTCCATTGTCTAAGTTTTGGGGCTTCGGAACTTATTATCTTTTTGACACACTCGACCAATTCTACTATATCTAAAAATTCAAGAGGGCCTTATCAGATGGTAGAGGATGCAGATGATGTTGTTTTGCCATGTGATATTTCCTTACTACTGATACATCTCTTCTTCATGAAGACGTCAAGATAAGAGGCAGGAAAGAATGTTGCAGCGTCTGTTCAAAGGATCATCTGGAAAAGAGCAGTACAAGATTACGTGGAATGATGATTCATATACCGGACAGGGAACGTTTATGTGGCCGGACGGAAGCCAGTATACGGGAGAGTGGATGGATGGCTTTCCGCAAGGAGTGGGAACATATGTGTGGTCCGATGGCAGCAGATATGAAGGTGAATGGCATCAGGGCTTGCCGCATGGAAACGGAGAATATACATATTCAGACGGGACAAGATATGAAGGCGAGTGGAAGGGTGGAATCGAAAGTGACGGGAAAGCCCGATTGGCGTTAGAACTGCGGGCAAGAGTGGAGGCTGAACAAATAGCGAGGGCAGAGACAGGGGCAGAGGAGCGAATTCAAACGGATGCCCAGGTGGTGCTAAAGCTCCGGGCAAGGAAAGAAGCTGAAGCCAAGTTGAAAGAGGAAGCCGTAGCAGGTAATAAGGTAGGCGAGGAGGCAAGAGCAAGAGCGGAAGCTGAGGCGAGAGCCGATAAGGAAGTGAAGGCACGCGCCCGTATAGAGGCACGGTTGGCGGCCGAATTGAAGGCGAGAGAAGAGGTGGAAGCGAAGTTTCGAGAAGTCGCGAATGCGGGCAAGAGGGCGGCAGAGGAAGCAAAGGAAAGGGCAGAGGCAGAAGCAAGGGCGCGAATGGAACTAGAAGCTCGGTTGGCGCAGGAGACAAGGGCGAGAGAAGAAGCCGAAGAGAAGCTCAAAAGAATGGCGCAGGCAGAGAAGAAGGCGGCAGAGGAGGCAATAGCGAGGGCAGAAGCAGAGGCAAAGGCGCGGGCCCATTTGGAAGCGCGAATGGCAACCGACTTAAAAGCAAGAGAAGAGGCCGAAAGGATAGCGAGGGAGGAAGCGGAAGCCGCAAAGGCGGCAGAGGAAAAAGCAAAGTCCCGGGCAAAGGCGGAGGCAGAGGTGCGGGCCAAAGTAGAGGCGCAGTTGGCGGCGGAACTCCGGGCGAGAGAAGAAGCCGAAGAGACGTTCGGAAGAGTGGCGGAAGTAGAGAAGAAAGCGGCAGAAGAGGCAAGAGCGAAGGCGGAGGCAGAAGCAAAAGCTCGGGCCCAAGCAGAAGCCCGCTTGGTGGCTGAGTTGAAGGCGAGAGAGAAGTCTGAAAAGGTAGCGAGGGAGGAAGCGGAAGCCGCAAAGGCGGCAGAGGAAAAGGCAAAGGCCCGGGCAAAGGCGGAGGCAGAGGTGCGGGCCGAAGTGGAGGCGCAGTTGGCGGCGGAACTCCGGGCGAGAGAGGAAGCTGAAGAGACCTTCAGGAGAGTGGCAGAAGTAGAGAAGAAGGCGGTAGAAGAGGCAAGAGCGAAGGCGGAGGCAGAAGCAAAGGCTCGGGCCCAAGTAGAAGCCCGCTTGGTGGCTGAGTTGAAGGCGAAAGAGAGGGCTGAAAAGGTAGCGAGGGCGAAAGCGGAAGCAGAGGCAAAGGCGAGGGCCCATGTGGAAGAGCAGTTGGCAGTGGAACTCCGGGCGAGAGAAATAGCGGAGGCAAAGACGAGGTCTGATTTGGAGGCCCGATTGGCCAGGGAATTGAAGGCAAGAGAAGAAGCGGAACTGCAGTTCAGAGAGATTGCCGCCGCAGGGAAGAAGACAGCTGAGGAGGCGAAGGTAAGGGCGGAAGCAGAGGCAAAGGCTCGGGCCCAAGTAGAAGCCCGCTTGGCTGCAGAACTGCGGGCGAGAGAGGAAGCGGAAGCGTGGTTCCGAGGGGAAGCAGAGGCGGCGAAGAGGGCTGAAGAGGAGGCAAAAGCGAAGGCGGAGGCGGAAGCGAAGGCGCGTACCCAAGTAGAAGAGCAGTTGGCAGCAGAACTCCGGGCGAGAGAAGAAGCCGAAGCAAGGTTCGCAGAGGCCGCCGGCGCTGGCAGGAAAGCTGAAGAGGAAGCCAAAACTAAGGCGGAAGCGGAGGCGAAGGCGCGTGCTGCTATAGAAGCCCGGTTGGCGGCCGAGCTGCGGGAGAGAGAAGAAGCGGAAGCACGGTTCAGAGAAGAAGCAGAGGCAGCGAAGAAGGCCGAGGGGGAGGCGAAGGCTAAGGCTGAGGGGGAGGCAAAGGCAAGGGCTGAAGTGGAAGACCGGCTGGCCGCCGAGATGAAGGCGAGAGAGGAAAGTGAAAATAGAGCCAGAGAGGAAACTGAAGCCGGGAAGAGGGCGGAAGAGGAAGCGAAAGTAAGAGCAGAAGCAGAAGCCAAGGCGCGGGCTGAAATAGAGGGACGCTTGGCAGAAGAGGCGAAAGCCAGAGTGGAGGCAGAAGCCAAGCTGAGGGCAGAATCGGAAGCGAGGTCTAAGGGGGAAGCAGAGACTAGGGCACGAATTGAAATAGAGGCACGCTTGGCGGAAGAAGCGAAGGCAAGGGAAGAGGCCGGAAAGGGGGCTAAGGCAGAGGTACAAGCTAGAGCCGGGGCGGACAAAGAAGAAGCAAAGGCAATACGCAAAACAGAAGAGGAGACTGAAACCTTTGGAAAGAAGGCGGCTATTTCACATGGACAATGGTCCATAGCGTATCCTGACGGCCGAAGTTATATGGGTCAGCTAAAGAATGCTCTTCCTCAGGGTCAGGGAACCATGATCTTCCCCGGCGGTGAGAAGTATATAGGCGAGTGGAAAGCGGGAGAAAGGGATGGGCAGGGCCTTTTAATTCTCGCAGATGGTTCCGTCTACACAGGTCACTGGAAAAACGATGTCAGAGAAGGCGAAGGAGTATTGATCCTGGCTGGTGGTCGAAAATATACAGGCGGATGGAAGGCTGATCAATTCCATGGTGAAGGAGTAGATATCTACCCGAATGGGAAAAAATACGAAGGTCAATACAAAATGGGAAAATATGAAGGGAAGGGTACGTTGATCCTTCCAGACGGCACAAAATATGTGGGCGAATTTAAGGATGGGTTATCCAATGGGAACGGGGTGTTGACATATCCAAACGGAGACCGATACTCAGGTGAGTTCAAGAGTAACAAGTATCATGGGCGAGGCATACTCTCCCTGACCGATGGCAGAAGATATGAAGGTGAACTCGAAAATGGCCTGCCTCACGGTAAGGGGACGATGACATTGGCAGACGGCACGACATATGTGGGCCGGTTTGAGAACGGCAAATTTCGTCGGACAGTGAAATAACAACCCGTGTGAAACAGGAGAGGGGTATTGAAAAAGCTGGTCAAAGAAATCTTTGAAAGTGGACAAGTTGACTTTGCATTGAAGGATGATGGCCATGACGGTAAGGGAGTTTACGGCCATCCGGATGGGAGCAGTTATGATGGCCTGTTTCAGGGAGGTTCTTTTCATGGGACGGGGATCTTTGTATGGCCCGATGGAAGCAAGTACGAGGGACATTGGGAGAATGGCCTTCCAAACGGACAGGGGGTCTTGGCCCTTGTTGATGGCAGCCGTTATCAAGGTTCATGGAGGGAAGGACAAATCAACGGAATGGGAACAATGACCTTGCCCGATGGAAGCGAATATACGGGACAGTGGAAAAACGGCAGTAAGAACGGGGATGGGGTGTTAACACTTCCGGACGGTAAGAAGTACGACTGTGAATGGAAAAATGATATGTTCCATGGGAAGGGAATTTTGACATTTCCGGACGGTTCTATGTATGAAGGGAAATGGAAGGAAGATAAGTTTGACGGCAAGGGGATATTAACCCTTCCGGACGGTTCGAAACATGAGGGCGAATGGTCCGGCAATAAATTTAAATTCCTCTTCAAAAAAGGGATGAGATAGTTATCAAAAGTGGCCGCCAGGTATTCCGTCCTGGCGATGGAATGTCAACTCCCGATCACCAGAAGGATATCACTCCTTGACAGGTATATCCTTTGTCCTTATATTAGCACAATAGAAAATTAACATATTTTAAGGCGAAGGCGCGTGCTGGCTGAGTGAGAAGGCGACCGGATATTTGCGGACTTTTTTTGATGTGACTCAAACCATGTTTTCGTCCTTCTCTCTTAAGGAAATCCTGAAAATCTTGGTGAAGAAGACGGTCAGCGCAACCGGGGCGAAGGCAGAAAGTCTAAGGCTTATAGACGATCCGCGTATCGAGTACGCTCGTGAAAATGAACGGGGGGGGATTGCCTCGATATTTTTATCTTCCTATCATAGCAGGAAGCGTGTTATCGGGATACTGAGGCTCTATTCACAAGAGATGAGGCAATATAGTGGAGACGAGGTAGCCTTCCTCGCAGGCGCGGCAGAGCTCGCCAGTCTTGCCATCATAAATGCCAAGCTGTACGAAAAAACCAAGTACGATCTTTCATACTGGATGACGACGCAGGAATATTTCGATGCAAAGAACACTCAGCGGAAATGATCTGCACATGCCGACAAAGTTTTCCGAGGCTTACCTGGCATTTATGTATTTTACAATTGGCATACGTAGTCGGGTATCGCCCAGGTTCCGGTCTTTCGCCAAGACTTCCTGCGTAAGATCTGAAGCCGCTTCGAAGTTGTTTAAACGAGAGAATTAAATGAAATATATCGATGAGTACAGAGACCGGTCGCTTGTAAAGGGCCTGAGCGCCGCCATAGAAAAACGGGCTGAGAAGATAGGAAAAGAAATTACCCTCATGGAGATCTGCGGAACTCACACCCATGTGATTGGCCGCTTCGGAATCAAGAACCTTCTGCCGGAAAACATAAGGCTTGTCTCAGGGCCCGGTTGCCCTGTCTGTGTCACGTCTATCTATGATGTCGATAAAGCCCTCTACCTTGCGGAAATGAAGAACACAATCTTTGCCACCTTTGGAGATATGCTCAGGGTGCCCGGTACAGGATGCGCAAGCCTCCAGAAATCTCGGGCGGCGGGAGCGGATGTCCGGGTAATTGCGTCGACTGCGGATTGTATTGATATTGCCGAGAGGAACACTACGAAGGAAGTGTGTATGATGGGCATCGGTTTTGAAACGACGACTCCCATGGTGGCCTCTGTCGTTGAGCTCTGCCGGAAAAAAGGGATTAAAAACTTTTCTGTCTTCTCCGTGCACAAAGTTGTGCCTCCGGCGCTGAAGACCCTCATCGAGGACCCTTCCCTTAATATTGACGGATTCATCTGTCCCGGACATGTAAGTACGATCATAGGTTTAAGTCCATACAATGTAATCGCGGAGGCTGGAAGGGCCGCCGTCATTACAGGTTTTGAACCCGTTGATGTTCTGGAAGGAATACTGATGATCTTAGGTCAGATTGTTGAAGGGAAAAGAGAGGTTGCCATACAGTATGCCAGGGGCGTCAAACCCCAGGGAAACCCGCGTGCGCGGGATATTATAAACAGGGTCTTCTGTACAGGAGACGCAGACTGGCGGGGGCTTGGCAAAATACCGTCAAGCGGTCTTTTTCTGCGCGATGACTTTAAAGCCTTTGACGCACTTGAAAAATTTGACGTTCCCCCCATTCACTCAGAAGAGATCAAGGGCTGTAGTTGTGGGGACGTCCTGAAGGGCGTTATGCTTCCCGGTCAGTGCTCCTTGTTCAGAAAGACGTGTACCCCGACCAATCCCATAGGTCCCTGCATGGTGTCATCAGAGGGCACCTGTGCGGCCCATTACAAGTATCACCTCGATTCTTAAAAGACGCGACTTTCTTTTTGGAAGAGGAACTTGATCTGAGCATTCAAATGATAAGTGTGGGAGCAAACAAGATTCAGTGATCAAGAGAGTACGCTACCTGTTTTCCGGCGTTGTTCAAGGTGTGGGATTCCGTCCTTTTATCTATCGCATAGCAACAAGACATTCGCTGTCAGGTTTCGTTCAGAATCGCCCGGACGGGGTCATTGTCGAGGTGGAAGGCCCTGCAGACGCTCTCGAATCCTTCATGTCCAGTGTGAACAAAGAACTCCCTCCTCTTGCCGACATTTCGGGGATTTCCTCAGAAAATATAGAAGTCAGTAACGATGAGACATTCCGGATTATTGAGAGTGATACCAGAGGCACCGGGAAAGTTTACATTACGCCTGACATAGCCACCTGCGATGACTGCTTGAAGGAACTTTTTGATCCTGCCGATCGAAGATTCCGCTATTCCTTTATCAACTGCACAAACTGTGGCCCCAGGTTGACGATTATCAAGGACATCCCTTATGATCGGATCAACACGTCCATGTCCTGTTTCCACATGTGTGACCTGTGTCAGGCCGAATATGAAAACCCTGCAGACCGCCGTTTTCATGCCGAACCAAATGCCTGTCCTGCCTGCGGACCATCACTTAGTCTTCTTGATGGAAAAGGGAATCAACTTTCTTACGGAGACCCCCTTCATAAGACCATCGAATTGCTTCTTTCCGGATATGTAGTTGCCATAAAAGGTCTTGGGGGTTTTCACCTTGCCGTTAATGCGAACGATGACAAAGCTATAGAAGGGCTAAGGTCACGGAAATTCAGGGAGGAAAAACCGCTCGCCATCATGGTGAGAGATGTTGCAACGGCCTCGCGGATTTCCAGGATCGGGAGGGAGGAAGAACTCATTCTCCTATCTCCTCAGCGGCCTATAGTCCTTGCCCGGAAGAGACGGGGCGCCATAATCTCCCCCGCCGTTGCCCCGGGTGTGTCTGATTTTGGCGTAATGCTCCCTTATACGCCGCTCCATCACATGCTTTTGGCAAAACATTTTCGCGCCCTCGTTATGACCAGTGCAAACCAGGTGGATGAGCCCATCTGCATCGAAAACGGGGAGGCAGTGAAACGCTTGGAAGGCATAGCTGATTACTTCCTTGTACATAACAGAGATATCCTTGTGCGGTGCGACGACTCCATCGCTACTGTATCTTCCGGACAAAGAAGAATGGTCCGTAGGTCAAGAGGGTTTGCCCCGAAACCGTTAACCCTAGCGAGGTCTTATCCTCCCGTCCTTGCCCTAGGCCCCCAGATGAAGACGACCATCTGCATCTTGAAGGGAAACCTTGCCTTCCTGAGTCCTCACATAGGAGACATGGAAACCCCGCAGGCGAGGGATTTTTACCTGGAAAGTCTCACACTCATGCAGAAGATTGCTGAATGCCGGCCCGAGACTGTCGCCTGCGATCTCCACCCCGCATACTATACAACGATGTTTGCAGAGGGCCTCTCCGTATCCAGCATCATTCGAGTACAACACCACCATGCCCACATCGTAAGTTGTATGGCGGAAAATGGCATTGAGGGAGAGGTCATCGGCATTGCCATGGACGGAACCGGATACGGTAAAGACGGCACTGTATGGGGAGGCGAATTCCTCGTTGCATCCGAGTCGGACTTCACGCGTGTTGGCCATATAGCAACGTACCTCCTCCCGGGCGGTGAGAAGGCTATCAGGGAACCCTGGCGGATTGCCGTAAGTCTTCTTAAAGAGGCATACGGCGATGAGTGGCCGGATGTTGCAAAAAGCCTGGATATAGTTCCTGAGAAATCCTATTACGAAACGATGGACAGGATAATGAAGCAGAGATTCAATTCTCCCATAACGTCAAGTATGGGAAGGCTCTTCGACGGTGTTGCCGCTATCTTGGGTCTTCGCCGGAAGGTTACCTTCGAGGGCCAGGCGGCGATGGAACTCGAGGCAATGGCGAGGTATGGGAGCGGCAGAGTCATGAAATTTGCCATCGAAGAGACCGGTGGAGTCATTCGCCTAGATTTCTCGCCCATGATCCGGGCAATCACTAAGAGGCTTCAGGCAGGAAAGGATAGCAGTGAGCTCGCCTTTTCCTTTCACCTTACCCTGCAGACTGCCTTCTGCGAAATGGCCCGGACGATACGGAATAATACGGGGCTGAACCGGGTCGTTCTGAGTGGAGGGTGCTTCCAGAACCGCATCCTGACCGAAGGAACAATAGGGGAGCTTGATAAAGCGGGCTTTGATGTTTATTTTCACACTGCAACACCAACCAACGACGGCTGTATCTCTCTCGGGCAGGCTGTATGTGCAGGGGCGCAGGAAATGCGGTAACTGATGGAATTTGATCTTCGTAAATTATCCTCGCAGGTGCTCTGAATCTTTCTTCTGCCATTCTGAATGAAATGAATGTTACACGGTGAGCGGTCACGAAAAAGAGAAGAGACAACTACGCATATTGAAGAGATTCTGATAACTCTATTGCTCTTGCGGGGCGTTTTCTGAAGATAGGATGACGTTTGGCGGCAAGGTTAATGATATGGCTGATCATCTCGCCGTGCGAGTAGCCCATAAATTCAGCGGCGCAGGCCATACTGGCTTCGGCACTTACATCGGAGTTGGGATTAACATCGAGTATGTAAAAAATGCCGTCTCGAAGCCTGATGTCGAGCCTGGCATAGTCGCGGCAGCCAATAGTCTTGTAAGCCAGAATGCTGGTCTTCTTCAGCCGTTCATGCTCGAGGTCATTAAGGGGTGCGGGCAACTGCAGGCCAATCTTCACATAGTGGGATGAGCCCGGAATGAACTTGGAATCGTAGGTGCAGAGACGATCACGCACATCCTCGAAGAGGGTGAAATCCATTTCTGCGGGTGGCAACATCCGAGTATTGCCATTGCCCCAAAGGCTGACGTGAAATTCCCGCCCATCAATGAAGTCCTCAACGAGAGCGGGTTGACGGAATGCTTCGATGATATAAGCAATTCGATCGCGCAGCTCATGAGGTGAAGTGACAACGGCGTCCGTAGTTACCCCGTAACTGCAGTGTTCTCTGGATGGCTTCACGATGGCTGGAAAACAGTTCCAATCGTTGATATCAAGGGAATTATAAATACGCCAGCGTGGCGTCGGCACATGGGCTTTTTCCAACCGTCGCTTAACCTTCTCTTTATGCCAACAGAAGCGCAACACTTCAGGCGTTGAGCCTGTGTATGTGAAATCGAGCTCCTCGAACGTCTCTGCAGCGAGTGCTTCACTGTGTGGCACGCCGGGAATCTCTTCGCACCAGTTGAAGACGATATGCCGATAGGGGTCGTAGGAGTTGAGGCACGAACTAAGATCGGCGTTGATGACAGGCACATTGGTAACAGGATGGCCCTGCTCTTCCAAGGCTGACTGAAGATTTGCGACCTCTTGAAGTGTGAGATCTATGTCGGCTGGATCCCATGCTTGATCGATATTGTGGAGCAATAGGACCGGCAGATCGGTGCGACCTCTCGCTAAAGGCATATTGCGCCACCTCCTTCTTACGGGTTCACCTGGAGCAGTTTAAAGATGCTTCATATTTTTAAGAAGTTGGACCACGCCCGATTAAATCGGGACATGGCCCGTGCTCCCGGAAATAGCAGTGCAATTGTTTCATGCCCTAACGGCTCCGGAGACGTGAGAAAATCTGTGGTACGGAGTCTCGCGATATTTTGTCGGGCCGCTTTTTCTGTTTTCGCCTCATTCGTATATTATATGTTATCTCTTCATAAAAAAATTTGCAGAATTTTTCAAGTTTTTTTTTGCACATTTGCAAAATTTTTTAATAGACACACCCAGAAGAAAAAAATGAGGAAGGCTATGATAGATGGAGAAATAGATTTTACTGAGGAAGCATCGTGAGGCCGGAGAAACTGTCACTGTACAAATTGCGAAGAAGCTTCTGGTGCATTCCTTTTTGCCTTGTCCAGTGGCGCCTAGGGTTTGCCGGACAGGCGCCACACGAACTGGCGCAGCCTCTCGCAAACATCCATTGGTAATCTCTCTCTTCAACGTTTGTCGGAATTCAGATAGGCGTCACGTTCATCAGAGAGCCAGCGGGTCCACTCTTCTATGCCCTGTCCCGTTTTACAGGAGACCTCGATGATCTTAATTCCCGGATTCAGTTTGACGGCCCTCTCTTTTGCGGCATCCATGTCAAAATCAGCAATACCGAGATAATCTATTTTATTGATTAACAGTACATCGCATATGCTGAACATCATGGGATACTTAAGTGGCTTATCATCTCCTTCAGGGACGCTTAGTATCATCGCCTGCTTATGGGCACCCGTATCAAATTCAGCGGGACACACGAGATTTCCGATATTTTCAATGATGACAAGATCAAGACCGGTGAGGTCCAGTTCATTGATGGCCAATTTGATCATGGAGGCGTCCAGATGACAGAATCCCCCCGTCTTTAGCTGGACCGCCGGGACTGCCTCTTTGACGACCTTCTCCGCATCGATCACGGAATCAATGTCACCCTCGATCACGGCGATTCTCACGGCTCCTTTCAGCTGCCGGATCGTGCGCAAGATAAGGCTCGTCTTTCCGCCTCCCGGTGAAGCCATAAGATTCAGCATGAAAACCTTATGCCTTTTGAGTGTATCTCTGATCTCATCGGCAAGGTCTTTGTTATCGGACAGGATGTCTTCCTTGATTTCAATCAGGCGGATGTCTGCCATTGTTTCGCTCCTTATTATGAAATCGTTATATCTTTGATATAAAATTCACGACCGGAGACCAGCGTCACCTTGGCGCCGTTACACGCGGGGCAAGTGAAATCTTTCGTGTGACTGAGAGAAACCTGGAAGGTATTCTTGCATTCAGTGCACTCAAATATAATGGGCGCTCTTTCAATCTCCAGTACAGCCCCTTCTGCGATAGTGCCTTTACTCAGGTAATCAAAGTAGTGCTGAATGCACTCGCCGACAAGTTCACTGAGCTCACCTATCTTAAGTCCAATGGTAAGAACCTTTTCCGCTCCATTCGTCTGGGCGTGTTTCAAGACGATATTAAGAATACTCTCTGTTACAGATAGTTCGTGCATTTCCCGGGCTTGGATCCGGCAATAGCCCGCCTCCTTTCCAAAAAGTCTATTACATGAGCGGAGCAAATATCAATTAAAAAAAGGAGACTGCGCAAATATGCACTATCTGCTGAGACACGTCTTCTTTGTTATCTTCTTTGTTATTGACACAGCAAACCCTTTCCTATACTAATCCACTAGATATCTTGCGCCTGACAATCGAAGTTTTTGGATCGGGGGAATGGAACTGATCATTAATTTTGCAGATTTTTTTATTCACCTTGACCGGTATCTCGCGTCTATCATTGGGTTCTTTGGCTGTTGGACATATTTCATTTTCTTCCTAATTATATTCTGTGAAACCGGCCTTGTGGTCACGCCTTTTTTGCCCGGAGATTCTCTTCTATTTGGACTGGGTACCTTTGCTGCCATGGGAGCGCTCCAGATCGAATGGCTGCTCTTCGTCCTTGCAATTGCCGCTGTAGCGGGCAATATGGTAAACTATGCTATAGGGAAGTTCGTCGGTCCCAAGGTCTTTCACAAGGAGAACGACCGTTTTCTCAACAAAGAGTATCTTGACCGTACCCACGGTTTTTATGAAAAGCACGGAGGCAAAACGATAGTCATCGCGAGATTCATACCTATAATACGCACGTTTGCGCCTTTTGTGGCGGGCATCGGCAAGATGTCGTATTCGCGATTCAGCATCTATAATATCGTCGGCAGCGTTGCCTGGGTTGTCCTCTTCATCTGCGGGGGCTATTATTTCGGCAATCTTCCCGCTGTCAGGCGCAACTTCGCCATGGTCGTCTTTGCTATTATCGCAATTTCCGTTCTGCCAATGGTAATAGGGTATGTCCGCAGCCGCAACTGGCATATTAGTGGGAAGACCGTGGAGAGGCATGATGACTCGGGTGATCTAAAGACGAAAATCACGAAGAAGACGACGCTCTTTCTGATTCTCGGCCTCATCTTTTGTTCGGTGACAACAGTCCGGGCAGAAAGTCAGAGCATTGTGAAAATCGGCAGTGACCTGACGATTGAGGAAGGCACTAAGGTTTACAACGTCTTGGTTGTAGACGGACAGATTACAGTCGAAGGCACAGTGGAAAACCGTGTGGTAGCCATCGGAGGGTCAGTAGTCCTGGCAAAAACGGCCGTCGTCGGCGGGAACGTCTTTTGCCTCGGAGGGATCGTTGTCAGGGGAAGAGGTGCAGACGTCACGGGGAGCATCACCGAGATCAATTCCAATGATATCTCTCAGGCTGTGACAAACGCCCTCAGCGAAGAATGGGAAGGATGGTCATGGATATTTGCCATTATCTCCATGTCTATTTTCCTCGGTATCCTGATCATTACCGTCGTGACGGTACTGCTGATTCCAAAACCCGTGCGATTGATTTCAGCAGCCATTAAGGAGAAGCCTTTCAAAGTCACTGCGTGGGGCCTTAGCGGACTGGTGTTGATTGTTCCATTGGCTGTACTTCTGGCGATTTCAGTTGTCGGCATTGTCCTGATTCCCCTGGAGATGACCATCGTTCTATGCTCAGTACTCCTCGGTTTTATTTCAGTGTCACAGCTTGTCGGAAGAAAATTATTCACTGTCCTCAAGAGGAACGATCAAAGCATGATGCAGGAGACCATATGGGGGCTTGTCGTCCTTTGGCTCATCGGTTGGATACCTTATGTGGGCTGGATGATCAAAGTATGCGCCATCGTCCTTGGCATGGGAGCAGTTCTCTCGACCCGCTTCGGCACCAATCAGCACTTATAAAATCACAGATTTATCAATATTGCAAAATAGTTCTACTTATTGTAAAAATCCCGTGCAACGACGTTTCCTGCAGCATGGGCCGCCCATTCATGGGGATTAGTGAAAATCGGCTTCGCGGGAGTGAAGTCGGGACGATTTGGATAATACAGGAGGCCTTCTTTGGGAAAGATCTTCGGCACGGATGGCATAAGGGGCATCGCCAATGAATATCCGATGACGGCTGAAATGGCCTTGAACATTGGTCGCGCTACGGCCCATCTGTTCAAAAAGAAAGGGCATGTGGCAAAGATCATTATCGGGAAAGATACCCGTATCTCCGGGTATATGTTTGAGAGTGCCCTCGTATCGGGAATTTGCTCCATGGGGGTGAATGCTATTATGGCCGGTGTCATGCCGACGCCGGGAATTGCCTTTCTTACAAACAGCATGAGGGCTGATGCGGGTATCGTGATATCCGCATCACACAATCCGCTTCAGGATAACGGCATCAAGATATTCTCTTCTCAAGGATTCAAGCTTCCCGACGAAAAGGAGCTTGCCATAGAGGATTTTATTTTCGCAAACGACAAAGATAAAGAGCGCCCTGCACCGGGGGATCTGGGCAAGGTGTATCGTTTGGATGACGCGAGGGGGAGATACACGGTTTTTCTAAAGCATACCTTTCCCAAGGAATATACCCTGGAGGGAACGAGAATCGTCCTTGATTGCGCGAATGGGGCAACGTACAGGATAGCCCCGGACACCTTTTTCGAGCTGGGGGCTCAAATAACCACCCTGTTTAATCATCCTGATGGAGTAAATATAAACGTCAACTGCGGATCACAGTACCCGGAAGAACTCGCCCGCGAGGTGGTGAAGCGGAAAGCGGACATCGGATTTGCATTCGATGGTGACGGCGACCGCCTCATTGCCGTTGATGAAAAAGGTGCGGCTCTAACGGGCGATCAGATCATTGCCATATGTGCAAGGATGATGAAAGAAGAAGGGACACTTACCAATAATCTGGTCGTGCGCACCGTAATGAGCAACATTGGCCTGGGTATCGCACTCAAAAGGCTGGGCATTAATTCCATAATGGCCAATGTGGGGGACAGGAACGTCCTGGAGGAAATGCGTGCCAGAGGTGCGGCAATAGGCGGCGAGGACTCGGGTCATTTGATCTTTCTCCCACACCATACAACGGGAGACGGCATGATAACAGCGTTGCAGGTGCTAACTGCGATGAAGAGAGAAGGGAAATCGCTTTCCGAACTCGCAAAGATTATGACCGTATTTCCGCAGATGCTGATCAACATAGACGTTAAAACAAGGCCTGACTTGTCAACAGTGCCGGAGATTGTAAAAGCAATCCAAGGCGCAGAGGATGCCCTGGGTGATAAGGGCCGCGTTTTGGTGCGTTATTCGGGGACTCAGAATATGTGCCGGGTTATGGTTGAGGGCCCCACACAGAAAGAAACAGAAAAATATTGCCGCCAAATCGCTGAAGTGGTGAGAGCGAAGCTCGGCTGAGAGAGAAGATCGGCGAATGCAAGGAATCTTTTGATCGCCATAAGGCCGTGGATAGAACCGTCCATGATGGAATAGAAAAGGCTCGTCCTTGTTCTTATCGAGGCGGATGAGCCTGCAAACTCGTTATTCAATTTTGACTTTGACTTCCTTGCCCTTGGCTTTGTCGCTCTTGTGCATCCTTACCTCAAGAACCACATCCTTAAATGTGGATTTCGCCTCGTCAGCTTTTACTTCCTTGGGAATGCTGGGGGTGCGGCAGAACGATCCATAGGATCGCTCCACCATGTGATAGTCTTTTTTCTTGAGTGCTTCTTCCTGCTTCTTTTCCCGGGAAATAGTGATGGTATTGTCCGATAGTGTCACCTCGATGTCTTCCTTTTTCATGCCCGGGAGTTCAGCCTTCATCACCACGTCCCCATCGGACTTGAATATGTCCCCATCGGGAACGATCTCCTGCATTGTGGCCATTCTCCACTGGGAAAGCTGAACGGGGCGAAGGGCTTGAAGAAAATATCATCAAACCATTTGTCGAGATCTCTGAAGGGCATGAGAGGCCGCGCTTCCGACCTTACCACTTCTTTTCCTTCTTCTTTTGCCACGATACATGCCCTGTACTGGTTGTTTGCTTCCTTTGGCTTATTATTCCGCCAAAGATTGTCTTATATTAATTGTTTAACCCCGATTTAGTTTTCCAGTCCGGTATCGCATGGTATCGTGGCGAACAGCGTGTACTGCTGTTCAATACCGGCCGATCACTGTCCAGAATGCCTCTGTGCCGCCTCAATCGGGCAGTTTTTTCTTTCCCGACCATTGCCGGAAGGACTCAATCTGCTTGCCTAGCTCCTTGGCCAGAGCGCTGCCATGAGAAGCTGCAAGGACCTGGTACATTTGTATCGTCGCTTCTGCGAGCCTGTCCTGAGCCCTGAGGATGAAAACAGGTTCATCAGCGCCGATCTTGGGGATATTAATCTTGCCGTATTTGTCCGATATTGCCATAGTACCCTCCCGATAAATTTTCAACTCGCAATTATCATACAAATCTACGCTGTCACCGGCAATCGGGAATATCCTGTTTCGTCCTACTGAAAAATCTGATTATTAATGTTGAAAAATCTTATTGTTGCCGGGCTAGGTAGGATGTTATGCCGCCAGCGAAATGATGGGAACAAGTTTTCTTGCTTTGCAGAAGACGGGTCCTGTCGATTCAAACACCCAGGTAAGCCGTCCGGACGTGCTCGTTGTTGAGCAATTCTGCGCCTGTCCCCTGGAGAGCTATCTTTCCGTTTTCCAGGACATATGCCCTGTCGGCAATGGCGAGCGTCTGTTTTACGTTCTGTTCTACGATAAGTACCGTTGTTCCTTCTTCCTTTATTTTCTTTATAACGTTGAATATGTCTTTAACAAGGATGGGAGAAAGGCCGAGGGACGGTTCGTCGAACATCTGCAGTTTTGGCTTTGACATGAGTCCTCTTCCTATGGCGAGCATCTGCTGCTCACCGCCGCTTAAGGTTCCTGCAAGCTGCCTCCTTCTTTCAAGAAGTCTCGGAAACAGTTCGAACACCAGTTGTCTGGTTATTTCACGCTCCTTTTTTGCCTCCCCTTTCAAAGAACCCATATCAAGGTTTTCTTCGACGGACATTTCCACAAACAGCCTGCGTGCCTCCGGCACATGGGCTATTCCCAGTTCGATTAACCTGTAAGGTTCCACTTTATGAATAGGTATATCATTAAAAAATATTCCGCCCTTCCTGGGTCTTAGGATGCCTGATATGGTTTTTAGGGTCGTTGACTTACCTGCTCCGTTGGCTCCGATCAGGGCGACAATCTCGCCCTCCTTTACATCAAATGAGATGTCCCAGATTACCTGGACGTCGCCATAAAAAACATCAATGTTCTTGATCTCAAGCATTGTCTTCCTCTCCCAGGTAAGCTTCAATCACAACGGGATTGCGGCTAATTTCTGAAGGGGTGCCCTCTGCTATTTTTTGGCCATAATTGAGCACGACAATTCTATCGGAGACAGCCATGATCACCTTCATATGATGTTCGATAATGAGGATGGTTATTCCTCGATCTGTCCTTATCTTTTTTACAATGTCGATCTGTTCGTTAATTTCTGTCGGGTTGAGTCCTGCAAAGGCCTCGTCGAGCAGAATTATCTCAGGCTGTGTGGCAAGGGCGCGGGCAATCTCGAGTCTTTTTCTTTTGCCAAGGGGGAGTCCTTTGGAGAGGACATTTATATCGTCGGCAAGGCCGGTAAACTGCAGCACTTCGAAGGACACCTTCTCTGCATCCGCCTTGCTCTTGGTCCTTATGAAAGCTGAGGCTATGACATTGTCGAGTGTTGACATTCTCTGCAACGGTCTTACCACCTGAAATGTTCTTGCCACACCCATCTTGCACAGTACATGGGGTCTCAGTTTCGTAATTTTTTTTCCTTTTAAGTACACATCGCCTTTTGTAGGATGGTAAAATCCGTTGATCACATTAAACAGGGTTGTTTTCCCCGCGCCGTTGGGGCCGATGAGACCAAGTATCTCACCTTTGTTCAAAACAAGGGAAACGCCTGCGATGGCCGCGAGGCCGCCAAATTGCATGGTAACATCTTTCACCTCGATGAGACTCATGATGACGCTCCCTTTTTGCTTGTGAATGGTTTTATTATTTTTTGAAAATCACCGACGATACCATTTGGCACAAACATGATAATCAGTATGAGAATGACACCGAAGATGGTCATGTGTGCCGCTCCTATGTACGGGAGAGAGCGTATTTCTTCCGCGAGGAAGACCATGATGACGGCGCCTACAACGGGGCCCCAGTATGTAGCAGCGCCGCCCACCATGACGACCATAACTGTTACTATGGAAATGTCGTAGAGTGGAAATACTACGCCGGGATCGATATATCCCATGTAGTTCATGAAAAAGGCGCCTGCGATTCCGGTTAGGACGCCGCTTAGGCAAAGGGCGATTGTCTTATAAAAGGTTGTGTCTATTCCCAGGGATTCCGCGGCATCCTGGTCCTCCCTGATGGCCACGAAATAATATCCAAGCTTGGATTTCATGACTACCTTAATAAGGATAAATGTTCCTGTGGCAATGAAGAGTATGATGTAGAAATACCACGTCTTTTCGACCCATGTCCGCTCTCTCAGCATTATTCCCATGTTCCCCTGGGCGAAGTCGACGAGGTTTTCTGCGGTGACCCTGCATATCTCGCCTAAGGCGAGGGTGGCAAGAGCAAAGTAGGCACCCCTGAGCCGTAGGCAGATATACCCGATGACCAGGGAGAGTGCCGTGAGTATGACAACACATGCCGGTATCCCCCACCAGGCCGATATTTCAAGATGGTAATAGAGGAGTCCCGCTGTGTATGCGCCAAAGCCGAAGAAGGAAGCGTGTCCGAAGGAGACCTGGCCCGTATATCCGCCGAGGATGTTCCATGCCATACCGATTACGGACCACATTAAGACAAGGATAAGTATGTGCATGACATAAGAGCTGAGATCCATGAGCGGGACGACGCATAGGCCGGCAAAGATTATGAGAGGCAGGTGTTTTTTCATTTTGCCAGCCTCCTCTTCCTGATGATCGATGCAATCCCTCCGGGCAGAAACACAAGGGCCGCCACGAAAATCGCGAATCTTCCTGCGGGCGCCCACCCCATCCCGATATAGGTGGCTGTCATGGACTCAAAAATACCGAGGATCAATCCCCCGATTACGGCACCATTTGTTGAGCCCATGCCACCGATGACTGTAATAACGAAGCCCACATTGGTAAATTGTCTCCCCAGTGCCGGGTAGAGATAATATATAGGGATAAAAAGGCAGCCGGCGGCCGCAACAAGGACGAGCCCAATCCCGAAGGTCACCATTCTCACCCTATTTACATTGACGCCCAGAAGGAGAGCCGCATCGACGTCTTGCGCTGTGGCCCTGATAGACTTCCCTGTGTCTGTCTTGGTGAGGAATACCCATAAGGCTATTGTAATGATGACCGCAACGACGAACGACAGTGTCCACGGCATGGAAAGGGATAGCTCTATAGGAGAATCGGGCCAGTAATCCGTTAAATACCAGGCGTCAGAAGCATAGTCGACCGGTGTTGACCGATAGTCTCCCGTGAAGAATACCGTTGCCAGGTTGGAGAATACCATGGCCAGACCTACGGTGAGTATCACCAGGTTATGGGGCAGTATGGATTCCACCTTCATGACAGGGGTTAACAGGTACTTCTGAATCACAAGGCCGAACAAAAAGAGAGCGGGGGCAGCGATAAACACAGAGACATAGGGGTCTATTTCAAACAGCGTAAAAAGCCAGTAGGCGATATACATGGCTATCATCATGAAATCGCCGTGGGCAAGGTTGATGACCCTCATGACGCCCATGATCAGAGCCATGCCAAGGCCAATCAGCGCATAAAGCCCCCCTAGCGTGAACCCTGCTATCAAGGTCTGCAAAAATAGTTCAAGCTGCTCCATTCATCGCCCTTCTGCTACCTTCGCTCCCTCCATTTCGGGATAGGGTACACATATTTCGCGCTTGCATATTTCTGCGGCCAGATAGTTTCGTGTTTACCTTTTATAACCTGCATCACAAGGGTGTCCATGAAGTTCTGGTTGGTGTAGCCATCTTTATCCTCAAATTTTACAGGACCGAAGGCCGTCATCATATTCGTCGATCTGAATGCTGTACGGATGGCATCGGCTTTCCAGGATTTTGCCCGGGTAAGCGCATCCTTCACAACGTAGAGGGCCGAATACGCCTCTGCACCATGATAAGAGGGGTAATCCTTGTACAGCTTCTTGTATTTTTCTGCAAACTCCCTTGCCCCAGGATACGCTATCTGTGGACTCCAGAGGGTGGCTGTCATGACCAGCTCTGAAGCATCTTTTGCATTCTGTATGAATTCCGGGATGGCAAATCCAGCAGCGCCGCCCGCGTATAACTTTGCGTCGATCCGCAATTCCTTTATCTGTCTCATGAGGAGTGCCGCATCCATGACATACGACACCATGTAGATAACATCGGGCTTTGCCGCTTTTACCTTCGACAGAATCGGCCTGAAATCCACCGCCCCTTTCTCGTACTGTTCCTTTACGAGGACCTGGATGCCGGCTTTCTTGGCTTGATGTACCATATCCTCGGCACCGGAGGTACCAAAGTCCGAACTCTCGTAAAGGATTGCTATCGTCTTCGGTTTCACTACCGTTTCCAAAAACGACATAAGTCCCTTCGCATAGTATGCATTCGTGGGGTTTAGGCGGAAGACGTATTTGTATTTCTGCTGGGTGATGTCATCAGTTGCGCCCGTGACTACGAGATACGGGACCTTCCTCTCCTCAGCGACCGCTGCAATCGCTTTTGAACAGGAAGAGCTGTACTCGCCGAAAACTACGGGCTGCTTCTTCACATCTATGAGTCTCTCGACTATGGATCGTGCCACTTCCGGCTTGCCCTCAGAATCCTCAAATTCCAAAACCACCTTTTTGCCTTTGATTCCTCCCTTGGCGTTTATTTCCTGCATGGCGATCTCATAGGCCCTCTTTTCTATTTCTCCGAATTTCGCGTTAGTGCCCGTAAGCGGTAAGGGAACATCCAGCTTAAGTATGTCCTGGGCATAAACATTTAGTGAGAAAAGACAAATGACAAATATCACTGTGACGAAGATGAACAGACGTTTCATATTATCCTCCTTACACAAAAAAGAAACGTGATGCCGCACATGCTGAAACCGCGCAGCAAAAGTTTGAGTTTGCTGTTTCTTAGAAGAATTTAGTCCACAAGTCAAACAAAAATATTCTGTAAGAATTTCTGCCCATTTAAGTGAGGATTTCTGCGTGATTCGTTTACGCCACGCGATGAGAAGAAGGCGTTTGTGTGATAGGTTTTTTTATGTCATTTTTTTCTATGGGAAACGTCAAGGTAGCACCCAGCCAGCCTACGGCAGACACCAGCGGCGCAAATGACAGGATGAGAGCAAAGTACATGATCCTTGGGATACCTTGGGACTCCAGTATGGCGGGATCGAATGTTGTCCAGAAGAGGGTGCCCGATGCGGCGGCAAGAAGTATACAGGACAGTATGATCTTAAGCGTTACAGCCTTCACTGGTCTCGCCATGTAGTTCAGCCACCAGGTAAAGAATCCCGTCAGCATGGCCACCGGCATGAACAACAGTCCGCCGATCAGACAGTACATGGCAGTGCTCTTGAATGAGTCTGCGCAATAAAGCAGATACAGGATGTTGAAAAAAACAGCCGATAAAAAGAAGACGATGGGGAAGTGAACTATCATGGGATGGGGGTGTCTTTGAAGAAAAGGATATCGGGCGATAAGAGATGATAGGATTGCCGGCATAGCTCTCATGGATTTCGTCTTCTCCTTGAGGATCCCTACCTGCGGGTACCTCTCAAAGACCTCCTCACCATGAGGAGCAGCCTCAATATCAACGCTGAGGTCACGTGCCGCGTAATGGCGTTTCATGTGCAGGCCGCCTGCCCACAGCTTGCTTTCTCTTACATCGAAGACCTTTCCCCGGTACGCAATATAGACAGGCCTTCCGTCCTGCCCGTTGAATTGCGCCAGAGTATCCGAATCAAATTCCTTCATCGATGAATTCCTGGTACGTTAAACGGGACAACCATCCACTCCTCATGTGTGTAAAGGGAGGAAGGGGGGATTTTCAAATCAGAGAGATGCTGCCTTGTTCAGCATATAATAAAAAATGGTTGACTAATTCAAGCTAACCCTCAATCGATTCTTTGGTGGCGTACGCAGTCTACCGAGAACGCTCCTTTTTATACCAAATTCACTGATAAACAGGGAATTTACAGGGAATCTTGCCGTTTTTAGTACTGGAAAGAAAAATGGTATGGCCGTGTGATGCCTCATTCCCCTCGGGTACAGATAAAATTCCCTACTCAACGTATCAGAAGTATGCTTTCAGCATATCAGGAATATAAATCAAGGAACAGGAAATTGTTAGACTAGATCAAGGAGGCTCCCCTTACGTCCGCCGAGGGAAATGAGGAGCATTTGCTATGTTTCAAATTCTTCGATTATAAGAGATGCTCCTGGAGAAGCAGAAGAGGCGTGAGCTTCTTAAAGAGCTAAGTTACAAGAAGCTGGAAAATTCCTAGCTGAAAAAGAAAAGGCGGGGCTAATTGACCCTGCCTCTATGGTGGAAGTTAATACTAGTTTACTCTTTTCGCCATTTCACATTCCTGCGATCCTTACCAAGCCTTCTTGCATTTTTGCCTGTCGAAAATATTAAGTGCCTTATTGGTCCGGAGCATTCATACACATTCGCACTATGTCTCTTAAATTTTTTTCGGGCGACGGTGGCAGATGAAAGACTTTTTTACAACTGGAAGTGTTTTCTGTGTTGCGACAGCAGATGGCTCCCGCATCTATCATTTTATTGACGGCATCGTCATCATTGTTTGTATCAACCATTAGTTGAATTCAATTTGAAACGGGCTGGCATTGCATTGATCAGAGTATCATAGAATACAACACAATTCCGTCGCTTTCATAATGATAAATTACATTTATGTGCATGTAAGCCGCCTCTCGGTCGCGCGCTGCAAAGGCAGGATACTAAATATTTCCTGACAGTTATTCCAAAAGCCGTGAAACGTCCTTTCTGGCATGCTCTTTGATAACTAAACATTCTAAAGAAAGCGTTTAGGAGGAAAAGTGATGAAAAGATTTATGTATATGAAGAATATTTTTCTAACTATTGCTATTGTTCTGATTGTGTTGGTGATTGGCATGGCACCTGTCCTTGCTGAGGAGCTAAAACCTGAAGCCGCAGCCCCTGCTCCAGCAGCACCTGAGGAAGAAAAACCCACAGCAGATTTTTCCGTTTCGGCACTTACCAAGTATGTATGGAGAGGCTACGAAATGACGCGTGACAGTATCGTTGTCCAGCCTTCCTTAACGGTTGGCTACAAGGGTTTTTCTGTGAGCATCTGGGGCAATCTGGATAGCAGACCCTATTCAGCAACACCCGGAGTCAGCTATCCCGGCAATTGGACGGAAACAGATCTCACCCTTTCCTACAGCAAAGCCTTTGGCCCGGTGACGGCGGGGATTGGCTATATCTATTACGGTCTGGAAGCAGCAAACAAGGATGCCCCGTCTCCCTTGCCAGCCCAAGAGATTTTCGTGTCCGTGTCCCTGAATAAACTTCTCACGCCTACCTTGACTGTTTATGACGAAATTGATCATTATCACCAATTGTATTTCCTGTTAGGGATTTCCCATACGATCGAGTTCAATAAAGTTATTTCTCTGAAACTTGCCGCATCCGGCAGTTATCTTCTAAGCACGTATGCGGACGCGAACCTCTATAATGTCAATCCATCGTACGGAGGTTATCCAAAATTTAATGACCAGTATCAGGCGACAAACGACAAGTTTAGTAATTTCCACGATGGTATAGTTACACTGAGCCTGCTCATTACGCCGGTGAAATATATAACCATAACTCCGAATATTTCTTATACGTTCCCGCTCAGTGACGATGCAAGGAACGAAATAAAAGCAAGGGGTATACAGGGCACATCTGCTCCCGGAGATAGAGACAGTTCATTTTTATATGGCGGATTAGTCTTTGACTTTGCCTTCTAATATTGACACCCCCGCAGCACGTACAACCCAAGCAGGGAGGCCGAAAGGCTCCTCCCGCGCTTGCTCATAAAGCCGGACCGCACCTAGAATCAATCTGCCGTATGAAGATTATACCTACCCAATCGTGCATACACCGCCAATATTAAAGATGAGGATAACCATGAAATAAATGAACCGT
>Ga0335081_10002696_pt1 | contig 27938 bp, 27 predicted proteins | sample Lox_Sample_35_FD_206713 | JGI IMG/M metagenome (GOLD analysis project Ga0335081, IMG submission 206713) | Soil microbial communities from Loxahatchee National Wildlife Refuge, Florida, United States - Lox_Sample_3.5 | ecosystem: Environmental > Terrestrial > Soil > Wetlands | place: USA...
CGCCTGAACCCCAGCCGGTATGCGGACCGCCAGTATAAGTCCAAATTTGATTGCGGGCAAACGGTAAAAGCATATTTGGCTGTTTGAGGCTTCCCGGGATTAGAACAAGATTGTTGTTCCACGGATCTCCGAATAAATCATTAAATGTTTTTGCCAGGCCATTCGGGCCAACCGCACGGTCATATTCAGCCCCGGAGAAGAGTTGTGCGAAATAATATTGGATTCCAACAGAACCCGCATTCAGCCATGGATCAGGACGGACGATGGTTTGATCTGGACGCTGGAACTCAATCAGATTCCCTGCACGCCATCCATAGTAACCATTATTGAGTGTTTGAGCGGCAATAATCAGCTGATAATAGACCGTTTCAGAATAAAGCACATCGAAGCCAAGGATATACTCACTTTTTGGTTCCTTGGGTAGGCTCAGTGCCCCCGCCTGAAATTCCAAAAGCGCCAATAGGAGCCGCGGGCTGACACTGTAATTGGTGGCCACATAATCGACAATTTCCGCGCCGGTGCGATACTCGCCTCCAGCATATCCGACGTAATCCTCGAGCCAACCTGAATGGGACGCTACAAAAGCAGATGTGTCGAAACCGATCAAAGTGGGCCCGTTGACGAAAGCGTTATCGGGGATGGATTTGTAAGACGTTCCCCATAGTTCTCGATAATAAATTGGAATCTTTATCGGCAAGCCGGGCGGCATGGTCGTCGCATCTGGAGGAATAATCGGATTGGCTGCCATGATCTCTGGGATGGTTGTGTTGAAGTGCGAAGCCAGTGCGGGAATCGTGTCTCCTGTTTGGGCAATGTAATCAACGAATTGGCCGGGCTTATAAAAGGGACGGGTCGGGATGGCGGTGGAACCTTCTTCAACAGGAGCCGAACTGGTTCCTGAAAGTTGCGGTGTCGGTTGGATCGGAGGGGTTGAACTGCAAGAAATTAATATTAAAAGAAGCCCTAAAACCGGAAAAGGTTTAATAAGCTTAGTCATTCGGAGAGCGGAAGATAATGGATTTGGATTCGCCAAAAGGATCAGCAGTAATTGTTTGTCCATTTTGCGTCATTGTTCCAGAGCAGAAACCGTTGTTGCATGGCTGGCTTCCCGCATGGACAGTCCATCCGCTGAGCACAAATGGAATCGGGCCGTCGCCTGGGATCCACTCGCCGTTGTATTTGCGCACAAAATGCAGGTGCGTGCCGGTTTCATAACCGCCTACGCAGGCAGGATGTCCGATATGATCATTGCGATTGACCCATTTTCCCACCGGGACGCTATTGGCGGGGGCAATATGCAGATAGACCAAATCCCAGCCGGTTTGTTCGTAGCCGTCACCATCCAGGTCTTCAACCACGACTCCGTTTTCAGATCGGACGATGAGGCCGGCCGCAGCGGCGACCACCCACGCTGGAGATACAGCACAGCCGCCATGATCGCTGGTTGGCGCAAGATCAATTGCCGCCATGGCACCGGCAGGCAGCCAAGCTCCATGCGGCCCGTTAGTCAGACTCCATTCAAAATGTGGTTCGAATGGAAGAGTTAGCAGAGGTTGGGTTAAGCCAGGCGGTAAAATCGGATTCACCTTATTGCCGCGCGACCATGGATCGCCGAACATCCCACTGTAAAACGCGGAAAATCCCTGGCTGGAATTAATGATCTGCGCCCATTGCGGCTGGCTGTGAAGCTGTGCGAAGAAATATTGAAGGGCGACTGTTCCGGCGTTCAAGCGCGGATCAATACGCAGGCTGGTGCCGTCTGAAAACGTGAGCGTGGTCAGGGTGCCTGCGCGCCAACCGTAATATCCAATGGACAGTTGTTCAATCGCCCATTCCAATTGAAGAAACAAGCCTTTCCAGGTTTGGCTTTCATAGCCCATCGGATAATCGGTATGTAAAGAATCCTTGGGCTGGCCGCGCACCCAATGGCTTTCATATTCGAGAACAGCCAATAAGAGTCGTGGGTTGATGGAATTCTCAAGCGCGGCGCGTTTGATTTCGTCCGCGCCTGTCATCCAGCCTGTCGAGCCGAGGTATTCTCGATAATTGCTCAAAGATCCACCTGCTTGACTGACATAACCTCCAATATCGAAATCCACAGCGGTCGCTGAAAAGACCATTTCACTATCTGGAAGGATTTGAATGTCCGGTGTAGTCGGATCGGTGATGCGCTTGGGGATGATGAGCAAGGTTCCGGGGTTTATCAACGTAGTTTGCGGAAGATCTGTATTGGAACGAACATCGGAAAGGCTTACTTTAAATCGAGCGGCTATTGCCGGAAGCGTGTCTCCGCTTTGAGCATAATACAATATCGTGGGAACATCGAAAGTGGGAAGAAAGTCGGTTGAATTCGCGTCCGGCGTGGGTTGAGTCGGTAGCGGCGTGGATGTTTCGATTGGAATGGATGTCGGAGTGAGCGTGAAAGTGGCAGTATCCTGGGGGGTTGGGCTGGGAGTATCAGAAGCCGGCGTATCCGTGGGGAGAGGCGAAGGAATCATCGTAGGGCTTTCAACAGTCGGAGTTGAATAGGTTCCCCATAAAGAAGATGGTTGCCCGCAGGCATTTAATAATGTGGCGGTGATAAACAAAATAGGTAGGAGTCGCTTCACAATGAATCCGTCCTGCAAATTATACCCGCCTTGATTAAATTGAAATGTGAAGAATATACACTGTCAATTGCGTTATGCATCATTAAATAGAACTATCGTGAAATTGAATTTTGTGCGCTGGTACCTTCCGCGGCTTCAAGCGTGACATTTCCGCGCTTGAGATACCCATCGTATTCCGTTCCGTTTCCACTCGAGACCCAGCCATCCAAAATAAAGGGAAGATTACCATCCGCCGCGATCCACTCGCCGTTGTATTTGCGCACGAGATGAAGATGGCTGGCGTTGGCGATCCCGCCTTCGCAGGATGGATGGCCGATGCGATCACCGGCATATACATAAGTCCCGGCTTGGACCCGATCCTGTGTAGCCACGTGCATGTAAAGAATATCCCAGCCGGTCTGTTCATATCCATCATTATCAAGGTCTTCCATGACCGCGCCATTCGAAGCGCGGACGATCCAGCCATCAGCGACGGCGGTTTCCCATTCGCTGGCGGTGGCACAACCTTGAACATCCGGCGGAGCAAAATCAAGCGCGCCCCAATTCGAACCCGTATCCCAACTCTCGTGAGGGCCAGCGGTGAATGCCCAGGTCACGCCCGGCTCAAACGGTAGTTGCAACTTGGGTTGAGTCAAGTCAGGTGGGATCAAAGGCTCGATGGCAAAATCGAATGGGCTGCCAAATAGGAAGGAATAGGTTTCAAATAAACCAAATGCGTTGACATCCGTATTCCAGCTGGTGCGGTCATCGAGTTGCGCAAAGAGATTTTGCAGGCCGGCTGTTCCCGCATTGATGGTCGGATCAATCGGCACCACGCTTGCATCGCCGGCCATCACCCAATTGGCAATGGCATTTTCGTCCCAAAGATAGAAACCGCGGTTGAGTTCGTTTGCAGTCCAGGTTAATTGATGATATAGACCGACGTGATTCGGTTCGCTATAGCCCAATGGATAATCGAGCGTGGCTGGATCCGGGTTCAGGCTGGTGACCCACTTGCTTCGATATTCAATCAGAGCCAATAGAAGCCGCGGGTTGACCGAATAATCCTGTGACACTTGAAGGATGATCTGCGCGGCGGTCAATGTGTTTCCGTTGATGTCGGGCGAGGTCGGATCGGTGATCGCTTCCGTATAACTCGAAAGATATCCGCCGGCATTTTGGATGAAGGCCGCGATGTCGAACTGCGCGCTGGCTGGCCCGTAGACTAATTCGGAATCGGGGATGATTTTGAATGACGATCCAACCGCGCCTGGAACCGGTTGCGGAACATTGAGCGTTTGCCCCACTGAGATCAAATTCGGATCGCTGATGCCATTGGCTTGTTCCAACTCGTCGACGCTGATGCCGTATTGCTGTGCAATACTTCCGAGCGTGTCGCCGGTTTGAACGGTATATTGCTCCGCGTTCTGACGCAGAGTCGGCAAGGCATGCGGCGAGTCCGCAGTGGGCGTGGTCATCGGCGAGTTTGGATCGCGCGTCGGAGGCAGTGTGACCGATAACGCAGCGCGCGTTGGAGTTGGACCCGGCGTGCGTGTCGGCGGCGGAGTTGAGGTTATATTTGGATTTGGCGTAGCACTCAACGGTACAAATGGATTGTAGGTGGAAACCGCATTGTTCGAATTGGAAGTGGATGAGCAAGACGATAGGATCGCAAACAGGATTGCCAATGTACTTAATCGCCGAAGAGACATGTCGGTGATTCTACCAAAGATGTGGAAGCGTTATAATGTGTTTTACAATAAACCATGAAAGATTTGCTTGCAACTTTAGTTGAGAGTATTGGTATTGCTGGCCTTATTGGTGGATTTGTAGCATGTCTTATTCTGGTGCCATCGTCTATTATTCTGCCGTCTGTGTCATCAAGTAGAGTAGTATGGCTGATAAGATCACTCTTGTCTAGTTTATTCATTACCCTTGGTAGTTTTACCTTCGTCTTTACATAGGAACTTAAAGGTCAACAAGTATTTGATTATCAATCAGCTTGGTATTCAATTTCTCCTCTACTCCCGGCTTTTCTTATGTTTAGTGTTTTATGTGCATTGGGTAATTGCTTTAATGCTTGGTCAGGCGAAAAAATCAGCGACTTTAGAAAATGGCTAGCGAGGAAATTGAGCAAGATGAAAAAATAAAACCTTTTATCTTGTTCAACTCACTCTTTGCAAATTGCTATACACATTGAATCGATTCCGCCGCGCGTAACCGATCAGCGTGATGCCGTACCGTTCCGCCATCTCAATCGAAAGTGAACTCGGCGAGGTGCGCGAGATCACGATCGGCGCTCCCAAGCGTGCGGCCTTTTGCAGCATCTCGGAGCTGATGCGCCCGGTCGAAATTAAAATGCGCGTCTCGGGCCACACATCCTTCATCAAACACATCCCCGCGATCTTATCTAGCGTGTTGTGCCGTCCGATATCTTCAGCCGAAAGCAAAACTTTTTCTCCATCGCTCAAAGCTGAAGTGTGAACACCTCCGGTCTCACGATAAAGTTCCTGTGACTCGAATAACATCTCCACTACCTTGCCAATCGCCTCCGGTTGGAATTTTGGCCGGTCGCCGTCAAACGAAACGTTCGGGCGTGCAAGCAGGTCTACGGCGGTCACGCCGCCGGTGCAGCCAGATGTCCGCCGCCATGATTTGGGCTGGTCCGCGTCGTGATTGAGCCACACGTCCACGTTATCGCCATGCTCGCAGACGCGCACATCCGCGACTTCGTTCCATTTCTCGACGACACCTTCATTGTAAAGAAAGCCGACTGCCATCGCTTCGAGTTCAACCGGCGTGCACATGAACGTCAGCCATACTTTGCCATTGACAGTCAACGCAACCGGCGCTTCGACAATCGTCTCCGCATCGAAGGGTTGCCATTTCTGAAATTCAAATCGGTCGTAGTGAATGGATTTTTGAGGGGTGATCATATGAAACACCTATAAGTTTATTTGACCGGCAGATTGGTTTTATGCGCCGACTTGCAATGTGCCATATAAAATCTTTTGGGATCGGCTCTAAATGCACCAAGGCAGGATTCGGTACAGAGGTAAATTATCCGCCCGCGATATTCGGCACGCGGAAAATATTGCGGATCGGTATTGTGGAAGATTCGTCCGCAGAGAGTAACAAAATGCGGCGAACGAATCTCAATCAGTTTGGATTTGTCCATAGTCGTATTGTACTTCTAACTATCAATCATTTGACGCCAGTTGACCCACAATTTTTACACAATCATGACTAAAGACTTCTTCTTTATGCGGCGCATCGGGAAATTCCGAAGTCAGATCCTGACCCGGGAAATGCAGAAACTCATGCAGTGCTGTACGCCACTGAGGACAATCCGTTACATCATAGACGACGCCTTGATAGGCGATGAATTTGCGGGTACCGCGTTCGCCGTTGTTGCGGCGAAGCTCAACGCTGGTGATGTTTCTCATTTTTCTGAAGTGATTGCTTGTTGTACAGGCTTTCCAAAATATTTTGCGAGAATGATTGGGCTGATCATCAGGGCTGCAGAAAAGGCAAGGTAAATCACGATTACGATTACTATTGGCCCAGTATGCTTAGTCCAAAAGGACGCGAAGGCGACAAATAACGCAAATAGGATGAGAAGGAGATTTCCTAATTTCCTTTGATTCACCGCAAGGCGCTTGGTCCAAAAAATCATCAGCGGAATAAAACCTAATATGGTGGGTATGCTATAGGCCCATGCCTGGGTTGGGTACAGCAACAAAATTACAGCCGCCCCTGTAAGGAAGGGGAGGAGGTCGTAAAAATCGCACTTGTAGATTCTTGCAATAATATACCCAATCAGGCTCGTTGCGAGTGGCAGAGACTTGACTGAGTAAGCCGGAAAATAAGTTGCCAGACTAATACCCACTGGAAAATCATATGCTTCTGAATAGATTATTCGTTGGAGGAAAAGAATGTTCTCATTCATGAACGGTAGTAATAGTAGGCCAAATGCCACACTGAATAAGAATACTGTCAAAAGGCTGTACTGCAAATCCTTTTTGTTCTTGGATGATAGAAGATAAATTGCGAGGATAACGAAAATAAACGGCAGGGATGTCCATTTAATAAAAGCGAACACCGCGGAAAGGACAATCGAAACAGGATTGTTCCTTATTAGCCCTATCAGCAATAACAGATAGGCGATTGCCACATAGAGTGAGAACTGTCCGCGTTCAAACCACGAAAGTCCTGCAGGCGTGACGAACAGACAAAACTCGATGAAGAGGAAAGCGGGTAAAAAGCAATTTTTTGTTCCAAGCGCTCGAAAGACGAAATAAAAGACAGAAAAAAATAACAGTAATTGGATGAGGATGTTCCCGAAAGATGCATAACCGTAACTTAATTTGCACAAGGTTATCGAGCAAAGACCGAGAATAAGGGGAGCATAATTGGGTGACCGTTGCCAAGGATCAAGCGACAATGAAGAGTTATATGCATTTTGGAGCGCCGAAATGTCTTGTGCCGGAAAATAGATGGAAGCAAAATCAGCCCCCAATCGGTTGACCGCTTGATATTCTCTTGTTGTAGGGGTTTTGGGAATTCTCATCGGGAGATAGGCAGGCGCAGGAACAAGCTTTTGCGCGGAATAATTTCCGTAAATCATGTCTGTTGATAGCAGGAGGAAGTTTCTAATAGCAAAATAATTTATCAAAACAAAAACAATGATAAAGACCCATCGTTTTACTTTCTCAATGGGCTGAATAGGGGTCAGAACGATCTTTTCCTGACTCTTGTTAGTTGACATCGATATGTCCCTTTCTGGAAGTCTGCTAAAGCAAAAGGATATAATCTATCGTTGTGCAGTTGTATGCTTTTTACACTGACAATTAGTTTTCCGCAGAAGTATAGCATAGCGTCTGCATTTCCTTGTCACCATGTTCCCAAACTTACCTTTGAAGCTTTATAATTGCCTCAGAGTAGAAATACTTTTGCCAAAAATCCTATGTCGCTCATTGAATGCATCCCTAACTTTTCTGAAGCTCGCCGACCTGAAGTAATAGATCAGATTGTCGCGGCAATCACATCAGTCGAAGGTGCTCGCCTGCTCGACCGTTCATCTGATCTCGATCACAACCGCACGGTGCTGACGTATGCCGGCCCGCCCGAAGCGGTGGAAGAAGCTGCATTCCGCGCCATCAAAACCGCCGCTGACTTGATTGACCTGAACCAGCATACTGGTGCACACCCGCGCATCGGTGCGACCGATGTGGTGCCATTTGTTCCGCTTTCAGGCGCGACGATGGAAGATTGTGTCGCTATTGCGAAAAGAGTGGGCAAACGCGTCGGCGACGAACTCAACATTCCGGTCTATTTATATGAAGCGGCGGCAACCCGTCCCGAGCGGACCAATCTCGAAAATATTCGCAGGGGACAATATGAAGGACTCAAAGCTGAGATTGAATCCAATCCGGATCGCAAACCCGATTATGGTCTCGCAAAACTTGGAAGCGCAGGCGCAACCGTGATCGGTGCGCGCAATCCACTGATCGCCTTTAACGTTTACTTGACGACCTCCGAAGTGGATCTTGCCAAGAAAATCGCGAAAGCCATTCGTCAGTCTTCGGGCGGACTGCGCTATGTCAAGGCGCTGGGCTTGCTGGTGGAGGGCCGCGCCCAGGTCTCGATGAACCTGACGAACTTTAAAGAAACGCCGGTTGGACGCGTGGTTGAAACAATTCGCCGCGAAGCCCAGCGTTATGGCGTAGCGATTCATCATAGTGAATTGGTCGGATTGATTCCGCAGGAGGCATTGATTGATGCGGCGGTCTGGTACACGCAACTCGATCAGTTTAGCGCTGAACAGATTCTTGAGGCACGACTGTATCAATCGGGTAACGCTCAACCTGAAGATTCAAGCGCATCCTTCCTGGATGATTTAGCGGCCGCGACTGCCGCGCCGGGTGGCGGCTCAGCTGCGGCTTATGCGGGCGCGATGGGCGCCGGATTGGTGGCCATGGTCGCAGGCTTGACTATCGGCAAGAAGAAATATGCGGTGGTGGAAGCAGAGATGCTGGCGATCCGCTTGCAGGCCGAAGAGCTGCGAAACGCGTTGACCAATGCAGTAGAGGATGACTCAGCGGCATTCGAAGCGGTGATGGGAGCGTTCAAACTTCCAAAAGAAACGGATGAACAACAAACAACGCGCATTGCCGCGATCCAACTCGCAACGATCAACGCCGCGTTCGTTCCACTTCAAACGGTAAAGAACGCCGTCCAGGTGATGGATTTGGCTGCGCAATGCGCAAGAGATGGAAACTTGAACGCAATCAGCGATGCCATGTCCGGCGCGGTGATGGCGCGCGCCGCGCTCACGGCCGCGGGATATAACGTCCGCATTAACTTGAATTCACTTGAAGATAAATTGGTGGGCGAGAAGATGTTGAAGGAGCTGGCCGACTTGGAGAGGCAGGCCGATCAGATCGAGAAGCAAATCCGTACGACGATGGAAGAGCGCGGCGGCGTCGCCTCATAATGCGCCTGATATTCATCATTGTGCTAACTGTCCTAGTGGTTTCGTGCAAACCGATTCAATCTCCTTTGATTCCATCCCCTTTGGTTGCCGATTCCTCGCCAACAGAATTCGTTGCGCCCTCGAATACAGCTCTCCCAATAACTTTTTCATCAACATCAACAGCAACCTCTACTCCGGAAATCCCAACCGCGACCCCAACAGCCGCCTGTGATCCTTCTTCGACATTTTGCATTTTAGATGGACACTTTTTCATGCACCGTCCCATTTTTTTACCTTATCGGATGACAGCCGAGAGATCTTATCTTTTTGGTGAAACTGAAGATGGTAAACTTGAGCCGCACCACGGGATCGACCTGCCGAATGCCACCGGCACACCGGTTGCAGCCGCTGCAGACGGAACCGTGGTTTTCGCCGGTAGTGATCGGAAGAACCTCGTTGGTCTGTTCACGGATTTTTATGGGAATGTGATTGTCATTCAACATAGCTTCCCCGGAATTCAAGAACCGGTTTATTCCTTATATGGTCATTTGTCGGTGGTGAGTGTCGTCGTTGGAGAGACCGTTACGGCAGGCGAATTGATCGGACGGGTCGGCTCCACGGGAATCGCGATGGGCAGCCATTTGCATTTCGAGGTGCGGGTCGGCGCGAATGCCTATGATGCCAGCAGCAATCCGTACCTATGGCTTACTCCCCTCGGAGGAACCGGCGTCATCTCGGGTCGGGTTGCAGATGGACAGGGTAAGCTGTTATATCTGAACAATGTAAGAGTTCAATTCTACCCGTCTGACATCGGCCAGCCCAGCCTCACTCTTCAGGTCGAGACTTATGCACCGGAAAAGAATCACGTCATCAGCGATGCTGATTTAAAGGAGAATTTCGCAGTAGGAGATTTGACGGCCGGGAAGTATCGAATCTCATTTGAAGGCGATGATAAACTCTACGAACGTTGGGTCGAAGTTCAAGCCGGCAAGCTCACCTTCGTGGACTTTATCGTCAAATAATCTCATTGTTGGAGGAGTCTTATGGGCCTGAAACCTGATCACTGGATCCGCAAGATGGCGCTTGAACACAAAATGATCGAGCCGTTTATCGAACATCAGGTTCGCGACCGCGTCATCTCGTATGGTGTCTCGTCCTATGGCTACGATGTGCGCGTGGCGGATGAATTCAAAATCTTCACCAATGTTTTCGGCGCGACGGTCGACCCGAAACAATTCGACCCGAAAAGCATGGTGGACTTTGTCGGTGAAGTCTGCGTCATCCCGCCGAACTCGTTCGCGCTGGCGCGCACGGTTGAATATTTCCGCATCCCGCGCAAAGTGCTGACGGTCTGTCTCGGAAAATCCACCTACGCGCGTTGCGGCATTATCGTCAACGTCACGCCGTTCGAGCCGGAGTGGGAGGGATTTGTCACGCTGGAAATTTCCAATACTTCACCTTTGCCGGCCAAGATCTATGCCAATGAAGGACTGGCACAGGTTCTCTTCTTCGAAGCCGATGAGGAATGTGAAACTTCCTACGCGGATAAAAAAGGCAAGTATCAAAAACAGCAATCCATTATGTTGCCGAAACTGTAACCACCGAAATTTGACCGTCCTCCCGCTTCATGTTAGACTTGAATGTTCAAAATTCAAGTCAAGGAGGTTGCCATGCGCAATCGTCAGGGATGTTTGGCTGGTCTGCTCGAACTCTTTCTTCTCGACAGGGTGTTTGTTTGGCTTGAGAGGCGTTTTGGCTGGGGCCGCGGTTGTTCGTGCAGTGGCTGCGGATGCGGCTTTATCATTCTGATCGCAGTCATTGTCATCGCTCTCTCAATCGTCACTCACACCAACTTTTTCCGATTGTTCTAATGTGGCGCAGCTGGTTGCTCGCCGCGATCACTGTGATCGCTTTCGTTCCCTTTGGTGTTCTGGCTCAGGGAACTGCGCCGGTCATTCTATCGCCGAGCGCGGGCCAGATTTTGCGAGGACAGGTTTCCATAACCGGCACGACGGATATTCCGAACTTTGCTTCGGCTGAATTGGATTTTGCTTACGCATCCGATTCGACGAATACTTGGTTCCTCATCCAAATTTTTTCCCAGCCGGTTGCGGATTCAGCTATTGCCACCTGGGACACCCCTTCGATCGGTGACGGTGATTATATTCTTCGTCTGCGCGTGACATTGCAGGATGGTTCATTTCAAGATGCCACCGTAAAGGTCAAAGTGCAAAACGAAACACCGCTTCCCACAATGATCTCAACGCCTGCGCCAGCAATTACTTATACACCATCGACTTTTACACCTCAGCCTTCGATGACAACATCCGCTGCAATGGTTTCTGTGGTTGATTCTCCAACGTCGACATCGCAGCCCGTGTTTCCCACACCGACTGGCTTACCGTCCAATCCTGTTGCAGTCCAGACGAATGAAATCTACTCCGGCATTCAACAAGGAGCCTTGGTTATTGTGGGACTCTTTCTTTTCTTCGGCATTCTGATCCGCCTGCGGCGGTCTTGATATTTTGACTATGACGCTTGAACCTTTTCTCATCATCGGTCTTGGCAACCCGGGCCGCGAATCTAGGGATAATCGCCATAACTTCGGTTTCATGCTGGTTGACATGCTGATCGTCCGACTCAACGCACGCGGCATGAAACTGCAATCCAAAGCCATCGTCACAGACGCACTGCATGACGGTCATAAGCTTATCCTTGCCAAGCCGCAGACTTATATGAATCTGTCGGGTCAATCCGCGCAAGGACTGATCCATTTTTATAAATTATCTTTATCCAACGTGCTGATTGCTCACGATGATCTTGATTTGCCATTCGGTACAATCCGTTTGCGCCCCGGAGGCGGACCCGGTGGGCAAAAGGGTGTAGCTTCCACCATCGAACAACTTGGCACCCAGGAGGTTCCGCGCTTGCGTCTTGGCATCGGTCGTCCACCCGGACGGATGGACCCGGCTGCTTATGTTCTTCAAGATTTCTCGAAGGATGAAATGAAAGAATTATCTTCCATCCTCGACCGCGCCGCCGATGCTGTTTTGACTTTTGTAACCGATGGATTAGATAAGGCAATGAATAAATATAATGGAGAGATCAGGGAATAGTGAATAGAGAGTAGTGAGTAATCGCTGCATCTTTTGTTTTACTATTCTCTAGTCTCTTCTCTCTTTTTTTCTTGATATGCAATTCCTTCTCGATAAAATCCGCGCTCTTCCACAATACCAGCAGTTGCTGAAGCAAATTCAAGCTGGTGAGGAAATCCCCGGCTTGGGATTGCCGCGCGCCGCGCGCTTGCCGATCCTGGCCGCGCTGCATCAGGATTTGAATCAACCCATCCTGCTCGTCACGGACCGCACTGACCACGCGCTTTCATTGTTTGATGAGTTGGGATTCTGGATCAAGGCGCCGCGCTATTTGTTCGCTGAACCGAATCCGCTTTTTTATGAACAAGCCGCGTGGGGCGCAACCACGCGCCGCGAACGTTTGCAAACGCTGACCGCTTTAGCCGCGTATCATTTGCCGTTTGCAGTGAAACCTGAAACACCGCCGATCATTATCGCGTCCGCGCGCTCGCTGATGACGCGCACCCTGCCGCGCCGCGATTATCTCAAGGCTTGCAAAAAACTCTCGGTTGGCCGGGAAGAAAAGTCGGATGCGCTCTTGCGAAGTTGGGCTGAGATCGGATATCAGCGCGTCAACACCGTTTTGGAGCCGGGACAATTTTCTCAGCGCGGCGGGATTCTTGATGTGTGGACTCCGGCTGAAAAACTTCCCATCCGCTTGGATTTCTTCGGTGATGAAATTGAAACGATTCGACGATTCGATCCAGCGTCACAGCGCACGGTTGAAAAATTGGATTCTGTTTTGGTCACACCCGCACGCGAATTTATTGTCAGCGGTGACCAAGAAGCTGAATTAACCGAATTTTACATTCCATTGCTTCATAAAGAATCTGCCAGCCTCTTGAATTATCTTCCGCAAAAAACATTGGTGCTGATCGAAGATTTCTCTGTGGTGGAAAGCATGGTCGCGGAAATTGAAGAGCAGGCCATCAAACTTCGACAAGAAAGCATCGATGAAGGTATGCTTTCGCCGGATTTTCCGATCCCTTATCTTACTTATCCCGAATTGTTGGATGATTTTCACAATCACTCCATGCTTGAGTTGGGTCATTCGACTTCTTTGATAAACGAAGACGGGATCGGAAATTGCTTTACGCACGATGAAAGATTCGGCGGCAGGTTAAAACCTTTTGTTGAATATTTAACTTCGGTGACGGAACGAGGCGAACAAGCCGTCATTGTCTCGCGTCAGATTGAACGTCTCGAAGAACTTTGGAAGGATACGACAAACGATGAATCGTCCACGGTTTTCATGGAGGCGTCGTTATCGGAAGGCTTCGTTCTGCAAGACCCGCCGCAGTTGCCGATTCACTTAATTACTGATTCTGAAATCTTTGGATGGGAGCGGCCGCAGCCGCGCACCAAACAACGCGAAGTCGCTGAAACACCTGAAACGTTCTATTCGGATTTGCAAGCCGGCGATTATGTGGTTCACATCGATCATGGTGTTGGAAGATTTATCGGATTGGTGCAACGCGAATTGGATTCGCATCATCGTGAATTTCTGGCCGTCGAATATGATGGCGGCGGAATATTATATGTGCCGGTCCATCAAGCGGATCGGCTGACCCGCTATGTCGGCGCGGAAGGCGTGGAACCCGCCTTGGATCGGTTGGGCGGCCAGGAATGGCACGAGAAAAAAAGCCGCGTGAAAGAGGCGGTACTTGAAGTCGCGCAAGAGATGCTCGACTTGTACGCGCGTCGCAATGTCGTGCTAGGTTATTCGTTCAAGCCCGATACGCAATGGCAAAAGGAATTGGAAGATTCGTTCCCATATATCGAGACCGACGATCAGAAGCGCGCGATTGCAGATATCAAGCATGATATGGAATCGATGCGCCCGATGGATCGGCTGTTGTGCGGCGATGTGGGTTATGGAAAAACCGAAGTGGCATTGCGCGCCGCCTTCAAAGCGGTGATGGATGGCAAGCAGGTTGCGATGCTGGTGCCGACCACAGTGCTGGCGCAGCAACATTACGAAACTTTTTTGAAGCGTCTGGCCGCGTTTCCCGTTAAGGTTGAAATGTTATCGCGCTTTCGCTCACCGAAAGAGCAGGATGACATTTTGTTAAGGTTGGCGCTCGGCGAGATCGATATCGTCATCGGCACACATCGTTTGATTTCATCGGACGTTCAATTCAAGGAACTCGGTCTCGTCATCATTGATGAAGAACAGCGCTTCGGCGTGACACACAAGGAACATCTTAAAAAACTTCGCACCGAGGTGGATGTGTTGACGCTGACTGCCACACCGATCCCGCGCACGCTGTACATGGCGCTGACCGGCGTACGCGATATTTCCAATCTCAACACACCGCCCGAAGAGCGCCTGCCCATCGTCACGCATGTCGGGCCATATTCACCCAAGCTGGTGCGTCAGGCGATTCTGCGCGAGCTGGAGCGCGGCGGACAAATCTTTTTTGTGCATAACCGCGTCAATACCATTGATGCGATGAAGGCGCATCTCAATCAACTGATTCCCGAAGCGCAAGTGGATGTCGGTCACGGGCAGATGCCGGAGCATGAACTGGCGGATGTGATGCATCGCTTCAACGCGGGTGATACGGATATTTTGCTTTCGACCACGATCATTGAATCTGGATTGGATATTCCGAACGCGAATACATTGATCGTGGATCGCGCCGACACCTTCGGACTCGCGCAACTCTATCAATTACGCGGCCGCGTCGGACGCGGGGCGGCGCGCGCCTACGCCTACTTTTTCCGCCACCGAAAACTTTCCCCGACGCTCGAAGGTCAACAGCGACTCGAAGTCATTGCCGAGAATACACAACTCGGCGCGGGCTATTCGATTGCGATGCGCGACTTGGAAATCCGCGGCGCGGGCGAATTGCTTGGCACGCGTCAGCATGGACACATTCAAGCCGTGGGTTTTCATCTTTATACGAGATTGTTGGCGGATGCAGTGAGGCGAATCCGGATTGCGGCAGGCGATAGAATCAAAGTGGGTGATGCGCTTGCCGTTCAATTGAAAAGTTTCAATCAGCCCATCTCGATGCCGGTCAACGTGGATTTGCCGCTCGCCGTTGGTGTCCCCGCCGACTACATCGCCGACACCGATTTGCGTTTGCGTTTATATCGCCGCATCGCCGACTTGCGCGATGAGACCGAGATCGAAGCGATGATGAATGAATTCAATGACCGCTTCGGCGAATTGCCGGAAATGGTTCAGAACCTGTTTTATCAAATGCGCGTGAAGCTACGTGCCGAAAAGGTTGGCTTGGCCTCGATTGGCTGGGAAACTGGTCAAGTCGTTTTGCGGTATCCATCCTCGCCGAACAGCAAAGATGAACCGCGCTTGCCTGATCTCAGCCCCGAAGTGCGCGGCGGCAAGGGCGCATATTGGTGTATGTTTGGAAAAGATGATGATTGGATGGAGAGGTTATTGGAAGTACTGAGCCAATTATCAATTCAATGAGGATCTTGCCTATGGGGTTGAAGTGCGCTTTGCTACTTGAGTTGCAAGAGCAAATTGACCTCCAGTTGAGCATATGCCCGTCGACATACATTCCACTCCAAAGAACCTTCTTTTGGGAGCTTCTTGGGGGAAAAGGATTTTGCGACGTTTATCATTGCGCCAACTAATGTTAAACTCCCTATAACACTGTCGATAAAACTGGGACTTTGTAACATTTTCCAGATCCTTATAAAATCTATGCCTCCCACTGTCATGGGCACGTAATTACCTTCCGTGGTAGCTCTAACAAGAACATAGGTGATTGCAGAAAGGTACTCATCCTCACTTGGGAATTCTACATTTCCCTTAGATGTTTGTAGCATGGTTTCGGCATTTTCCCGCCATTTATTTCCTAATTGATCCTTTGGGTTAGAAGATTTTTTCAACCATAGTTCGTAGTTCAAATACTAACCACGAACGCTTTCCATTCTTTCTATTAGCCTTGCAATTATAGATGGGCGTTGGTTAAGGCTAAGTGGATAATTCTGTTTATCTTTGGAATCCATATTGTTCAGACTGTTTATGAGTCGGCTGTATTTTTCCTCAACCGAAAGTACATTGTCCAATGTTGTTTTGGAAGTAGGAAGGTCTCTTCCGCAATATCGGCAAACAATCGCTTCGTCTTGGATTAACTCGGCACAGTAAGGACATTTTTTCATAATAACCTCCTTCTGCAAATTATTTACCGAAAAACGCAATCAACATTTGTAGAAATGCAACCAACAAAATTCCAGCAGTAAGCCATTTCATTGCCCTAGCATATTTATCGTTGGAATTAGACAGCTTTTGGATGTTTTTGCTTAGTAAGAGAATAGCATGGTCTGTTGTTGATTGGGCATTGCTCCATAACTGTTTCTCTCCCTCAGAAAGATTTAGTTCATCCTGAAGATTCTTGCCATCATATGTGCTAGGAAGCGGCATGGCTATCTCCTTGTCTTAAAGATCATCATATTAAGTATAGCACTGCTATCAAGTTGATTATTATCAACAACACTTCTCAATTCCTACAAACCCAAACTGCTTGTTCTTCTCCGTCACATTATTTTCCCTTCACCAAAAATCCAAAGAACTTTCCATAATCGCGCAGGTGCGGCCAGAAGGCCGGGACGCGCTTGCGATAATCCAAATAGGATGGGCCGAAGCGTTCGATCAATTCCTTTTCCTCGACGAGCCGAATCCAGCCGAAGAGTCCGAGCGGGGCAAAGGGGATGAACGCAATCGAGTTGGCGTTTCCATTGAGCAGTGCCAGCCCGATAATCACGCGCAGCGCCGCCGCGTAAACGGGATGCCGTAGGATGCTGTAAATATTCGAGCCGACGATTTTGCCTTCTTCGGGATAATAAACATAGAGCAGGGCAAGGTTATCGAAACCGAATGCGAAGATGCTGCGTATCCACAGCATCGCGCCGACGATCAATAGCCATAGGCCGATAACAAAGAAAAGCGTCATCCACCAGCCGCGCGGCACGAACGGTCCGTTCATGTATCCAGCATGCGCCACCGCCGCCATGATGATCGCCAATCCCGGAATCCCGAAATGGGCGAAGGCGTTGCGATAGGCAAGCTCTTTATATTTTTCCTGATAGGCTTTTTTGCGCGTGAAGAAGAAGCGCAGCACCAGAAAGCCAAGTGCGAGGATGATGATTTGGCTGTCGATGCTCCAAGTGGGGATGTTATCAGAAACCACGAAGTAGAGCGTGATCACCGTAAACCAGGCCAAAAGGTACACTCCAATTCGGACTCTGCCCCGTGGCGAGTTCAAGTCAGGTACGTGCTTGCTCAGTTGCTCCATGCCATTGAGGTTCATTTGTCCTCCGATTCCTGAAATAATTTACTGGCGATCTTTCTTTTACATTGCGGGTAGCCAATACTAGTCATCCTTCACTCGTCGTCCACTCATCCCTCATTACCGGTTTAGCCGTGCCGACGTTCGTAATATTACGCAATTCTTCCGACACCAAACTCCCGGCTCTTCTACTGCATCATGATAGTCATTTATCAAGACGGGCTTCAGGCACAATCGGCTCGAACAGCTCGACGAGGTTTCCTGACGGATCTTCGAGCAGGATTTGCTTGCCGCCAACTCCGGCGACGATGTTGTTTCGGAACTTCGCTCCTGCTTTGCTCAATTTCTCGACCATGACCGCCAGATCGTCAACCTCAATCGCGAATCGATTCCATCCGCCCGGTGTTTGCTGTGTGCCATCGGGCATGGGCTGGCCGCCTCCGCCCATCGGGTTGGGTGCGCTCAACACCAGACGGAGGTCGCCTCGTGAAAGCATCGCAAAAGGCGGCGCAGGGTGCATCTCGAGTTTGAATCCCAATTGCTGGGTATAGAAATCAATCGCCGTATCCACGTCATGAACAATGTAACGTACCTGAACTGTAGACATGTGATGTATCTCCTTGAAATCATGGCCGGCAAAACATGTATGGCCGGAGGCTTGGCGCACAGACTTAAATGTTACTACATTTATCGATACGCCTCGATTCCCCCAGATCCAAACTGCCTGTTCTTCTCAGTTTCTTGCTCAAGGGGATGTTGTCCTATGGGTCGGCATCACTGTTCAACCTTCGTTCTTCGTCGGTACTGGCTTCGCTCATCCTTCGTTGCGGCTATAGTTATTACGGCCCTTGGTTGGCTGTGCCACACGTCGCGCTAGAGTACTCTGGGCGTTGACTTCGGCCTGGTTGTGCAGCCTGCCTCGCTCAGAAGGCTGCTCCTGTTACAAAGAGACCTCCGAGCTTTTTAATATCCCGGAGGTCTTGATTACACCTATTCTTCCAGCGTACTCACATCCCCTTCGGGCAGACCTTGGGCACGCGCCTTCAAAACGCGCCGCATGATCTTGCCGGAGCGCGTCTTCGGCAATTTGTCCACGAACTTCACATCTTCGGGACGCGCAATTGGTCCCATGTGAGTTGCGACGTGCTGACGCAATTCTTCCGCCAATTCGGGCGATGGCTCAAATCCGGCGCGCAACAGCACAAAAGTATGAATGGCTTGTCCCTTGACTTCGTGCGGCAGTCCAATCGCCGCGGCTTCGGCAACGGCGTGATGACTCACCAATGCCGATTCAACTTCGGCGGTGCCGAGCCGGTGACCGGAGACTTTGATCACATCGTCCACGCGGCCGATGATCCAGAAATAACCATCCTTGTCACGCTTGGCGGAGTCGCCGGTGAGATATTTGCCGGGATACTTGCTCCAATATTGATTCACGTAACGATCCGGATCGCCGTAAATCGTCCGCAGCATCGCCGGCCACGGATTCTTCAACACGAGATAGCCTTCAGTGTCGTCAGCGACCGGCTTGCCTGCTTCGTCGAGCACATCCGCCTCCTGTCCAAAGAATGGACGCGTGCCCGAACCGGGTTTGAGCGGCACGGTCGGCGTCGGCGTGATCATAAACATGCCGGTCTCGGTCTGCCACCAAGTATCCATAATCGGGCATTTTTCTTTGCCGATCACGCGGTAATACCATTTCCATGCTTCAGGATTGATCGGCTCGCCCACGCTTCCAAGCAAACGCAACGACGATAGATCGTGTTTGTTCGGCCAGGCTTCGCCGAAACGCATCAAGCCGCGGATGGCGGTCGGCGCCATGTAAAGGATGGTGATGCCATATCGTTCGACCTGTTGCCAGATGCGGTTTGGATACGGATAGGATGGTCCGGCTTCCGACATGAACGAAGTCGCGCCGTTGAGCAGCGGGCCATACACGATATAGGAATGTCCCGTCACCCAGCCCGGATCTGCTGCGCACCAATAGCGATCTTCATCGTTGATATCGAAAACATATTTGAGCGTTGCATACGTCCCGACCATGTAACCGCCGTGCGTATGAACGATGGCTTTCGGTTTTCCGGTCGAGCCGGACGTGTAAAGGATGTAAAGCGGATCTTCCGCGTCCATGACTTCAGTGGCACATTTGCCGTTTGCAATCGGCAGCGCACACAGATCATGATACCAATGATCTCGACTGACTTCCATCGGCACTTCATGTCCCACGCGCTTGACGACGATCACGTTCTCCACCGACGGACAGCGTTTGACCGCTTCATCCACCGTGCGCTTCAACTCGACGATCTTTCCGTTTTGGAAGGCGCCGTCGCAGGTGATGACCAGCTTCGATTGGCTGTCATCGATGCGGCCTTGAAGTGCGTCCACGCTAAATCCGCCGAATACCACCGAATGGATCGCTCCGATCTTGGCGCAAGCAAGCATCGCAAAAGCAATTTCGGGGATGCGTCCCATGTAAATCGTGACGCGGTCGCCTTTCTGCACGCCCATGGCTTTAATGATATTGGCGAAGCGGCTGACTTCGCGGTTGAGCAGGAAGTACGAAAAAGTCCGTTCGGTCTTTCCGTCCTCGCTTTCCCAGACGAGCGCCAGTTTGTTCTTGCGATAGGTTTTGAGATGCCGGTCAATGGCGTTGTGAACGATATTGGTCTGCGCCCCCACGAACCATTTGAAGAAAGGCTTTTTTGAATCGTCGAGAACCTTGTCCCACTTCTTGAACCATTCCAATTCTTCGGCTTCCGCCGCCCAAAAGGCCTGCGGTTCCTTTCGGGCTTTTTCAGCCATCTCATCCCAGTCTTTCAGGCGCGCCTGTGCTACCACTTCATTCGACGGGAAATAGACTTCACCTTCCAATTGCAGTTTGCTTTTGGCCATATCTCTCTCCTTTGGTGAAAGATTTGGTTTAATATACAGCAAAACTTTTAGGAAAGCAATACAGCGTTGTTGAACTCAATGGTCTATCAAGAATCTATTGAAGCAGTGATTTCCAATCCAGTTCCTGCGCAGACTTGTGCAAGCGATGGTCGTCGTCCACCAGACGATAATCCAAGTGCCGGAAGACCCTTTCGGCCAATGGTTGGATGATCTCGACCGGCACAACTGTATCCTGTGTTCCGTGAATGATGATGGTTGGCACATCGATTGGCGTGGGAAGGTGCTCGGCGAATTCAGAAAGCATAAGCGCAGGCGCGAGAAGAATCAGCTTGTGAACTTGCGCGGGGCGTTGGGTCGCGAACAAGGCCGCCATCAGCCCTCCGAAGGAAGAGCCGATCAAAGTCCAATTGGAGGCGTCCCCAAGAATCGGATAAAGTTGTCTCATCCGTTCGTCGAGAAACCCGATGAAGTCAGGCGTAATCAAATCAGGATAGACCGCGCGAATAACCGCGGCTTTATAGGTCTGACTGTTCGAGTCAAGGCCGTGCAAGTAAACGATCCGTTTCGTATCAAGCATGTCTGTGTGCTCCGCGTTTTTCCGCGCTCAGAACGGAGGCTTGTACCGCGAATCCGATAAGCAGCAGGACAATGAACACCAGTGCAGCCGTTGATCTTCCGAAATGAAAAGCATCGATAACCATGGATGAACCGGCTAGCGACGAAATGATGATGAGCGCCCAATCGAACAAGGTCGCAATCAGGGCCGCGCCGATCACGCCTCCGGCGATGAAGATGATCCAGGCCAGGATGCCTTTATCGAGGCCGAACAAGCCGGCGAGGCTAAGGAGAATATAACCGCCGCCTAGAAACCCGGCAATGCCAATCGCGACCGTTTCGACGAAGATTGCCAGAACTGCAAAAATCACTCCGAGGCCCAGCCCGGCGATGATCGTCATCAAATCAGATCCATGAAAAAAACGTGTCGCAACTTGAACGCCGATGACAAACCCGATCACACCAACGAACAACCAGAACAATTTTCGTCCTGCAACGAGCAACGCGCCTCCGAATAGAGCGTTTAGAAAATTAAGCATGCGTGTCTCCTTTGGTGATATACCGCATCGTCATGTTTCGGGTGACGGTTTGGCGTGTGTAAATTCGCGTATTTCCTCTTTCAATTTATCAGGGAAAGAGGATGAAATGCGCCGGAATGTCACAACCGTCATCGGATTGCTGGAGTTGGCCAGCACTTGACGGACAAAGTATATCGTTTCTGTGGGTGAGACCTTATAGAGTACGAGTATAAACTCTTTGATCTCATCTTGGAGTTTTGCTGGTGCAGCCTCCATGCTTGGTTCCAGCACTTTGAGCAGCGGTGGGAGATTAATGAAGGAAGAATCGGAAATGGCAGATATGGCCGCTTGAAGTCCAGTCGACCATAGCCGCGTTCGTTCAGGTCGGAGCCATTGCGCGATCAGGTCGAGGAATTGATCCGGTGCTTCTTCTCGCATGCGCGTCAGACCGTTATCCAGTAATTTGGCGCGCAGGTTTGAATCGCGAATTTGCTGGCTCCATGCTGTCAGACGCGCCAGGAGGCGTTCTCCTTGTGGAGGAATGCAACCCAGCAAAAACGCGGCGAGCAGACGCATTTCGAGATACTCTTCATCCCAAAGGCGATCCGCTAGTTCCAAAGCTGCATCTGGATACTTGCCCGCAACACGACGGATTTCCTGCTCAATTTGTTTTAAGATCACAATCGGTGTGTGATAAGAAGGCAAGACTGTGGATGGCGCCGTGGCGGGTTGCTTGCGTATGGAGCGGTCGACATAGAAATCAAGAGTCTCGCGCAAGTGTCGGATGAATTCATCGGGCACGAAGAAAAAATCTGCCAGACGTGAGGCTTGTTTCCGGAGACGATTGAGATCAATGGCGGGCATAGGATAAAAATGAATTACGCATTACGGATTATATTCACGTAACGCGTAATTTGTAAATCAATAGGCTTTTGCGAAATACGCTTTCTTTTCAGCCTTCTCGCCACAGACGATACACTTGCCTGTGCCCGTGGGTTGATCGAAAGGAATACAGCGAGTCGTAGCTTTGGTGTCTTCCTTGACCTTCGCTTCGCATTCTTTGTTTCCACACCACCAAGAAAACGCCCAGCCGTTTTGTACAAATTCCTTTAATTCATCATACGTCTTCGGATCAGAAATGTGGCTGTCGCGGAACTCAGTGGCGCGCTGGAGCAGCGCCGATTGAATCTCCGCAAGCATTCCGTTCACGGTCGCCGCGAGATTTGTTTGTGGGACAAATGACTTTCCGCTCTTTCCTGCGACGTCACGGCGGGCAAGCGCCACCGATCCTTTTTCTACATCCTTGGGTCCGATCTCGATCCGCAAAGGAACGCCGCGCATTTCCCAATCATTGAACTTGAATCCTGAACTGACGTTGTCGCGGTCATCCATCCTGAGTCGAATCCCTGCGGCTTTGAGTTCGACAAAGACTTTATCCGCCACTTCCATCACCTTGGTCTTCTCGGTATCGTTTTTGAAGATGGGGACAATGACTGCCTGAGTGGGAGCAAGCCGTGGAGGCAGGATCAAACCTTGGTCATCGCCATGCACCATGATGATCGCGCCAATCATGCGGCTGGAGATTGCCCACGAGGTTGTTTCGCAATATTGCAGTGAGTTGTTTTTATCGAGGAACTGAATGTCGAACGCCTTCGCAAAATTGGTTCCAAAGTAATGCGATGTTCCGGCTTGCAGTGCACGCCTGTCCTGCATCATGGCTTCGACCGACGTCGTCATTTGCGCGCCAGCAAAACGTTCGCTTTCGCTTTTGACTCCTTTGATAACTGGGATGGCCGCCTCTTCGGTGTAGATCTTTTCGTAAATATCGAGAATGCGATACGTCTCTTCGATGGCCTCTTCTTTTGAGGCGTGCGCAGTGTGACCTTCATGCCAATAGAATTCCGCGGTGCGCAGGAAAAGTTTGGTGCGCAATTCCCATCGCAATACCGAACCCCATTGCACAATGAGAATCGGCAGGTCGCGCCATGACTTAACCCACTTGGAATACATGTATCCGATGATCGTTTCGGAGGTGGGTCGCACAACCAATTTTTCTTCAAGTTCAACGCCGCCGCCGTGCGTGACCACGGCCAGTTCGGGAGCAAAGCCTTCCACGTGTTCTTTTTCTTTTTCGAAGAATGAAAGTGGAATCAGAATCGGAAATGCCGCATTGACATGGCCGGTTTTCTTGAATTCAGCATCGAGCCAGGACGTGATGTTTTCCCAAAGCGCCCAGCCATAAGGTTTGACCACCATACAGCCACGCACGGGCGCATAATCTGCCAAATCGGCTTTCACAACCAGTTGGTTGTACCATTCCGAAAAATCTTCACTACGAGTTGGTAGTTTATCTTCAGCCATTTTTCCTCTTATGATCTTGAATCCAACTTCTTTACCGCAGATTTAATATCCGGCGCGAATTGTACCAATTCTCTCTGCGTTACCGAGACATATTCATCGAATGATTGATAAACCTGATCAAGAACTTTCTGCCATCCGTTCCCGGTCAGGATGAGTGGTCTTCGGTTCAATGAACCAATGATCATTAGATTCCATGTCAGCGAGATTTCGGTCAAGGTGCCGGGTCCGCCAGGGAGGGCGAGCGCTGCGTCGCAGCCTTCGATCAGAGCTTGTAATCTATCGATCAAAGTTTTCTTGCGCCATTCTTCCTTGACCCACGCATTTGCACCAAGCGGACGCCAGCGTTCGATATCCTCGCAAGTCACGCCGATCACGTGTCCACCTGCCTCAGATGCGCCGCGCGACACAGCTTCCATCGTGCCGATATAACCGCCAGTTAAAACAACGTGACCGCGTACCGCCAACAGTCTGCCGAGCTCTTGCGCTTCAGCATAAGCCGCCGAACCTTCTTTGGGTTGAGAACTTCCAAATACAGAAACCTTCATAAAATACTTTTTGTTCCTTGTTTTCCTTATAGGTCGGAAACAAAAACGGCTCACCAGTCTGGGAGCCGCTTGTTGACACGCTGAAGTAAACCTATCCAGACCGGAGGGATTTTTTCGAACGCGGAGACGGCAACGGGTTCAACATGGCGAACATTATACACGATTTCCGGGATAAAATTGAATGGTGGAACACAACCTTTCGAACCTTCTGCAGAAAAATATTTCGACGGATCGTTTGGACTTAATTCATCGCATCGCTGACGAGGCCTCGATGCTGGGATTTCCCATTCATATTGTCGGTGGCTTCGTCCGGGACCTGGTGTTGGGCCAACCCAGTATGGACTTTGACCTCGTTGTTGAAGGCGATGCGATTGCGCTTGCGCGTTCACTCGAATCAAAATATGGTGGCAAAGCAACGGTTCATGAAAAGTTTCGAACCGCGAAATGGTTGATGAATAAAAATTCGCTCATTGATTTAATCTCCGCCCGCTCCGAAACTTATAAACATCCTGCTGCGTTGCCGACTGTCAAAATGGGTAATATCAGCGACGATCTTCGCCGCCGCGACTTTACTATTAACACCCTTGCCATTCGATTAGATGATAGTCACTTTGGAGAACTGCATGATGAACTCGGCGGCTTAGACGATCTTCGGCAGGGCTTGGTGCGTGTCTTGCATCCGCGCTCGTTCATGGACGATCCGACTCGCATGTATCGCGCCGTTCGCTATGAACAGCGGTACGGATTCGAAATTGTCAAAGAGACATTGGCTTTGATCCCTGAAGCGCGGAAATATATTCCACCACTTTCTGCCCAACGCATCCGTCATGAATTGGATTTGATCCTTGAGGAACCCAATGCTGGGTTCATGCTTTCACGTTTGAATGAACTCGATTTACTTAAGCCCATCCATCCGGCATTGTTTTTTGACAAATTAATGGGAGTGCGCTTTGAAACTACATCTGCTATTAAGCCATCGAATATCCCTGCTCGTGATTTGCGCTGGTTATTATGGCTGATGACATTATTGAATAGGGAAATTGTTTCTGTGAATAAACGCTTGCATTTCACCGCGCCGCTTTTGAGATCGCTGCTTGAGTCGTCAGAGTTGTTGGCCAATTTGTCTGATTTTGCAAATCTCAAACCAAGTCAGTGCGCGGAACGCCTTGACGACTTATCCCTGCCTGCAATCTGTGCAGTTGCTCTTGTCGCCGACGTAAATTCGAAACAGAGGTTGGAAAAATATCTCTCGAACTGGCGGTATGTCAAATCAAAAACCACTGGAAATGATCTGAAAAAACTGGGCATTAAACCCGGGCAAAAATATCAAGTCATCTTGCGAACCTTAAAGAATGCATGGCTGGATAGAGAAGTGAAGAATATCAGCGAAGAAAAAGCCCTGCTTGACAAGATTCTTAAGTGAGACTTTTCCTGTTGCTTTTTTAGCACGTTTGCTCTATAATTTCCTTAAGGATTTTTTAAGGGAAGAAATTTTATGACAGATCAATCATTGTCAGCCTTGAAGGATGAAGTCCAGGCAAAGGAAGAACTTCCATTTCGTTTGCGTGAGCCGTTTTTATCCACACCGGAGGCGGCGCTTTTTCGTGCCCTGAAGCAAATGGTGGCTGAGCGGTATGTAATCTACGCAAAAGTTTCCTTGAATGAGCTTTTTTATATCAACCGCCCGAATGAAAATGTGCACTTCTTTAATAAGATTTTTCGCAAGCATGTGGACTTTTTGCTATGCAGTCCAAAAACATTCAAGCCCGAGATCGGCGTCGAACTTGTCAAGCCTATTGCAAAGGAGGAAACTCGCGCGAGCGATCAATTTATGGAGGATTTGTTTCTGACTGCCGGCCTGCCTTTGGTGCATATCCCGTCCAGCAATCATTATGAAGTTTCAGATGTGATTTCCCTGTTTCAATTGGCTGTCACAAAAGTCCGAGAAGTGAAGGATAAAAAATCATCCGCTTCGCTGGAAGACTCGGTACCGTTGTGTCCAGTTTGTGGCAAAATGATGGTGTTGCGTACCAATCGCACTAGGCCTTCAGCAGATCAGTTGTACTACGGGTGCATTGACAGCCCCAAGTGTCCCGGCACCGTCGCGGTCCATAGCTAATGGTTATTTTTGTTTTCGCGAACATCCAAAACAGCGAATTGTTTTTGGAAAAGTGTTTGATTATTCCAATCACGGATTTGGAAAAAGCGTTGGGATTACATCTGACGGATTGATATCAGCGGGGATGTTTTTGAATTCTTCAAGTGGCACACGCAGGATTCTTTGGTCGTTTGAAGTTTTGAACGTGAATTCAACAAAACCGGCTTGCGGTCCCTGAATGGAATCTGTTGGCAGAGAATTAACGATCTTCATTGAGTTGATGATCCATGTTCCCAACTCATTATCATCATCTAGATTCTCCACATTAACGGTAATATAAAAATCTGTTTCCATCGCGCTGAATGTGGATTGACCGCTGCTGGCAAAAACACAATTTTCGCCAAAGGCTTCTGCTCGTCCGCTGGCTTCCGGCTGAAGTCCTTTGACCGCGCTATCGATCTGTGCGCTGGCATCGGGAAGATTATGAGTTGCTTCAACGAATGCACAAGGTTCACTTGTTGATGTGGAATTGAATGTGGCCGTTAACTCCGCCAAATCAGGCGTAGTAGTCGCTGATGACGAAGTGAGAACGGTCTGCGCTTGTGAATCGCACGCCGTTAAAATAATAAACAAAAGAAGTAAAATTCGTTTACACACTTTGTTCGATTTTACTCCAAGTATCATCCCAAACAAGGATAATCGTCACTTGGTAGGGAGCGGAGGCTAGGTTATAAATATGACTAATGAGATAAAAATGACTTTATTAGATGCACCTCAGGAAGTTTGGCTGCGCGTGATTGAGTTTAAAGATAAAGACCTGCAAGATAAACTTGCAGGTCATGGTTTGTTTATCGGCGACCGCTTGCGGGTTTTGCGCGAGGCGCCGTTGAGTGGTCCGTTTATGATTGATCTCAACGGCCGGCAAATCGCGTTGGGCCGCAAAGTGGTCAAGAATATTCTAGTGGAGACGGTATGAAATTTGCGTTGGTCGGTCAGCCAAATTGCGGGAAAAGTACATTGTTCAATCAAGTGGCAGGATATAAAGCCGAGACGGGGAACTTCAGCGGCACAACGGTAGCTTTTACTGAAAGCCAGGTGCGTGTGATGGGCGAAGTGGTGGAGATTGTAGATTTACCCGGTTGCTACAGCCTGCGAGGTACAAATCCTGCAGAGCAGGAAGCGGCACGCTATCTATCCTCCTGTGACATTAATGCGGTAATTGATGTTGCCGATGCTTCGCATCTTGCCTCGGCTCTCGAACTGACCCTGGAACTGCTCTCGTTAAACAAACCCGTGATTCTCGCTCTGAACATGATGGATGAGGCAGCGCGCCTTGGTCTGCATATTAATGGTCCCGCTTTGCAAACGGAACTCGGCATTCCTGTTCTACCTTTGGTTGCTAGCAAAGGTCGCGGTGTGAAAGGATTGTTTTCCAAAGCATTGGAAGCGGGGAATAATCCAAACGGCAAAGTTCAACAGGCAAGACGAGAAGATTCGAATGATGCGAT
>Ga0335081_10002697_pt1 | contig 27937 bp, 26 predicted proteins | sample Lox_Sample_35_FD_206713 | JGI IMG/M metagenome (GOLD analysis project Ga0335081, IMG submission 206713) | Soil microbial communities from Loxahatchee National Wildlife Refuge, Florida, United States - Lox_Sample_3.5 | ecosystem: Environmental > Terrestrial > Soil > Wetlands | place: USA...
CCAGAACGAGATGTTGTTCATGCGCGGGAAGGCCATGTCAGGGGCGCCGATCATCAGCGGCACCATCCAGTTGCCGAAGCCGCCGATCATCGCCGGCATGACCATGAAGAAGATCATGATCAGCCCGTGCGCGGTGGCGAACACGTCGTATTCGTGCGAGCTGGGGAAGATTTGTATGCCGGGGTTCTGCAGCTCCATGCGGATCGCAATCGACATGCAGGCGCCGATCACGCCCGCCATGATCGCGAACACCAAGTACATCGTGCCGATGTCCTTGTGGTTCGTGGAGTAAACGAAGCGCCGCCAGCCGGTCGGATGGTGAGCGTGCTCGTCGTGTGCGCCGTGGGCAGCCGCGTGATCAGCCATCGTTCTCGTCCTTCGATCCCTGTGTTCTCTGCGCCCGTATTGTATTCGTATTTTTATATGTGTCACTTGACGTCGCCGGCCGCGGCCACCGCGGTCGGAGGGGCGCCGGTGTCATCGGTGGAGGCGTATTTCTTCTTCGCGTCGGCAAGCCAGGCCGAGTAGTCCTTCTCGCTCACGACGTGCACCGCGATCGGCATGAAGGCGTGATCGCGCCCGCACAGCTGCGAGCACTGGCCGTAATACAGGCCTTCGCGCTCCGCCTTGAACCAGGTTTCGTTGAGGCGGCCGGGAACGGCGTCGATCTTGATGCCGAATGACGGCACCGAGAACGAGTGGATGACGTCGGCGCCGGTGACCTGGACGCGAACCACTTTATTGACCGGCACCACCATCTCGTTGTCGACCGCGAGCAGGCGCGGCTGGCCCGGCTTGCGGTCCTTGTCCTGCAGCATCAGCGAGTCGAATTCGAATTTCTGGTCGGGATAGCTGTAGCTCCAGAACCACTGCTTGCCGGTGACCTTCACGGTCAAATCGGCCGGTGGCACCTTCAACTCGTAAAACAGCAGCCGGAACGAGGGCACCGCGATCGTCACCAGGATGAGCACCGGCACTACGGTCCAGATCACCTCGATCGGCGTGTTGTGGGTGGTGCGCGACGGCACCGGATTGGAGCGCGCATTGAAGCGCACAATAACGATCACCAGCAGGCCCAGGACGAACAGCGTGATCGCCCCAATGATCCAGAGCAGGAAGTCGTGGAACCAGACGATGTCGTCCATCACCGGCGTGTTCGCGGGCTGCAAGCCGAGCTGCCAGGGCTGCGGTTCCCCGTTCGCGAGCGCCGCGGCGCCGGCGGCGAAAACGGTCACGCCCGTGACCACGAAAGCGATCAACCGCTTGACCAACTGCATTTTATTTTGCGCTCCCTCGACCAGAAAACGGCCACCCAAGGCCCCTGTTACCCGCCCACCGTCAGCGATGATGTTCGGCGCGGCCCGCTGAGCACGGCTGATTGCCACGGGCGTGGCAGCTTTGGCTGTCGTGCGGCGGGACGGGGGGAAATCCCTTGCCTCTCAAAACCACAATTCCGTTCCTGCCGCAATGCACCTTCCTGCGGTGTTCCTGCGACAAACAGCACCCCCTGCGCGCCGCTCCGGGCGCCGTATTTACGCCACGGGGAGGCGGCTTGGATGCGCCTAGCCGCGGCCGGCCGGTATTTGCCCCCTTGCTTGACAGGAAAGACCGGGCATGACCCAACCGGGGCGAATAAAATGCAAGCGGGGCGGCGATTCGCCGGCATTAGGACGCGGCAGGCGGCTTCGGCGCGCAGGCCAAGGAATTGAATGATGGGCATTTTCGGGCACGGCAGGCAGGCGGTCGGACGGCGGGCATGGCTCGCGGCGATCCTGGCCGTGCTGGCGCTGCTGCCCGCCCGAAGCGCCTTGGCCCAAGGCGCGGTCAAATCGGTGCACAAGGACTGGCAGATCCGCTGCGATACGCCGCCGGGCGCCAAGTCCGAGCAATGCGCCCTGATCCAGAGCGTGACCGCGGAAGACCGTGCCAATGTCGGGCTCACGGTGATCGTACTCAAGACCGCCGACGCCAAGAGCCGGCTGATGCGCGTGGTGGCCCCGCTCGGCGTGCTGCTGCCGTCGGGGCTCGGCCTCAAGATCGACGATGCCGATATCGGCCGCGCCGGCTTTGTGCGCTGCCTGCCCAATGGCTGCATTGCCGAGGTCGTCATGGACGACGCGCTGATCAAGAAGCTGCAGACCGGCAAGACCGCGACCTTCATCATCTTCCAGACGCCGGAGGAAGGCATCGGCTTCCCGATGAGCCTCAATGGCTTCGCCGAAGGCTACGCCAAGCTGCCTTAGCCCGCGCTCTGCCCACCCTCGCCTTCGCTCTCCGATCCGTGGATACTGCCGCGCGTAAGTGCGCACCGCAGGAGCGTTGAGACGTGCAGTTGGGTTTTGTCGGATTAGGCGCCATGGGGCAATTGATCGTCCCGCGCCTGATGGCGGCCGGACACCAGGTCACCGGCTGGAACCGTTCGCGTGACAAGGCCGAGCCGCTGATTGCGCAAGGCATGCGCTGGGCCGACACGCCGCGCGCGGTCGCGCAGACATCCGAAATCGTCTTTTCCATCGTCACCGATGCCAAGGCGGTGCGCAGCGTCGCGCTGGGCAAAGACAGCATCGTGTCGGGCATCGGCAAAGGCTGCATCTTCATCGACATGAGCACGATCGAACCGGATGAAAGCCGCGCCATCGGTGCCGAGTTCAAGAAAGCCGGCGCGATCATGCTGGACGGACCGCTGTCGGGCTCGCCGGTGACCGTGAAGGCCGGCAACGCCTCGATCATGATCGGCGGCGACGAGAAAGCCTTCGAGCGCGCGAAACCGGTGTTGCTGGCGATCGGGCCGAAGGTCACGCGCATCGGCGGCAGCGGGCTTGCCTGTCAGATGAAGATCGCGGTCAATCTGCTGCTGATGGTGGAAGTCATCTGCTTCGGCGAAGCGGTGGCGCTGGCCGAGAAAGGCGGCGTCGACCGTGCGGTCGCGCTCGACGCCATCCTCAAGAGCGTCGCGGCCTCCCCCGTGCTCGGCTATCGCGGTCCGTTCATCCTCGAAGGCCAGATGCCCGAGGTGCCGCTTGCCGATGTCACGCTGCAGCAGAAGGACATGCTGCTCGCGCTCAATCTCGGCCGCACTCTTGGCAGCCCGGTGCCGCTCGCGGCCGCCGCAAATGAGATGATGAATGCCTGCCGCGGACTGGGCATCGACGGCAACGATTTCGTGGTGGCGCATCAAGTCTATCGGCGATTGGGAGGACAATCATGAGCTCGCAAGGAGAAAAGATCGGCGCCGCGCTGGCCAAGGCCATCAAAGGCACCGCCGCCAAGATCAAGGACGACGCGCCTGCGACCAAGATGTACCGCACCAATATGCGCGACGTGCCCAAGGTCGAAGGCCTCAAGCGCGACGACGGCTGGGTCGACATGCAGGTGCAGTTCCTGATCGACAAGAAATCGGCGGGCGCCAACCACGTCGTCGGCTGGACGGTGCTCAAGCCGGGCGCGCGCCACGAGAATCACCGCCATCACAATTGCGATGAGTTCTTCATCGTGCTCAAGGGCAAGGGCCACATCTATACCGACCACGGCGACCAGCCGTCTGGCGAAGGCGACGTAGTCTATTCGCCGCGCGGCTGCTGGCACGGCTTCAACAACACGTCCAACGAAGATGTGGTGCTGGTCTGGGGCTGGATGGGCGCCGGCTCGATCGAGGATTCCGGCTACCAGGTGCATCCGGAGAGCCATAAGTGACATTTCCGCTGAGTGATCTCGACAACCCGCTGATCAAAAAAGGCATGACCGGGCAACTTGCCAAACGGCGCGCGCGGATCACGGCGGGCGAAAAGCCGCTTGGCTGGAAAGTCGGCCTCGGTGCGCCGGCGACGATGCAACGCCTCGGCCTTGCCGCGCCGGTCATCGGCTATTTGATGCAGCGCGCGCTGCTCCTGTCCGGCAGCACAATGTCGTTTGCCGGCTTCACCAAGCTGGTGGCGGAGCCGGAAATCTGCGCGCGCATGGCCCGCGATCTGGGCGCGGGCGCTTCGAGCGACGAAGCGGCGGCCGCGGTGAAAGAGATCTTGCCGGCCATCGAGCTTGCCGACTTCGACCCGCCGCCAACGCCGGACAATCTCGACGCGGTGCTCGCCGGCGACATCTATCAGCGCCACGTCATTCTGTGCGGCAATACGCGGGCGGGCGCTTCGACCGCCGGCCTGACCTCGCGGGTGATCCGCCGCGGCAAGGAAGCTGCGCGCAGCACCGACCCGGAAGCGCTCACCGGCAAGCTGCCGGACATCGTGGCGTATGTCGCCAACACGCTCGCCGCGTTTGGCGAGAAGCTTGCCGCCGGCGACGTCATCATCACCGGATCGATCACGCCGCCAATCATCCTCGAAGCGGACGAGACCGAGCTGACCCACGCGCTCGATCCGATCGGCGAAGTGTCGGTGAGTTTCACGCGCGAGTGAGCGCTTGGTCAGCGCACCTCCAGCACCAGCTTGCCCTGGAGATGACGGCCTTCGCTGACCACGTGCGCTTGCGCGGCGTCGGCGAGCTTGTAGCGGTGGATGATGGGCGGCTTTATCGCGCCGGCTGCGTGGAGCGCCAGCATGCGCTCGAGATGCGCGCGGTCGCGTTTGACGTCGGGGCGCAGCGTTTGTACGTCCTTACGCTCCGGCGCAAAACCCTCGGGCGCCGGCGCGATCCACACCAGGCGGCCACCGGGCTTGAGCACCTTGTAGCAACCGGCGCGGACATTGCCGCCGACCGTGTCGAACACCACGTCGCAGACCGGTCCGATGGCGGTGAAATCGTCCTTGTTGTAGTCGATCACCCGATCGGCGCCGAGGCCGCGCACATAGGCGTGGTTGCCGGTGCTGGCGGTCGTTATCACCGTGGCGCCGAGATGCTTGGCGAGCTGCACGGTAAATCCCGCGACGCCGCCGGCGCCGCCCTGGATCAGCACGGTCTCGCCGGCTTTGAGGTGCGCGGTGTCTTCGATGGCGGTCAGCGCGGTGAGGCTGATGAGCCCGAGCGCCGCCGCCTCGGCGTGACCGAGCGCCGCGGACTTCTTGGCGACGATCGCAGCCTTGATGGCGATCTTTTCGGCGTAGGCGCCTTCGATGCCCTGGTCGGTCACGCCGAACACGGCGTCGCCGACCTTGAAATCGGTGACGCCCGCGCCGACCGCGCTGACGATGCCGGAGAAATCGCGGCCGAGAATGTGCGGGAATTGGCTGAGCTGATAACGGCCGCCCCCGCGCCGCACCTTTGGGTCGGCACCGTTGACGCTGGCCGCGTGAATATCGACCACGACCTCGCCGGGGCCGGCCTCCGGATCCGGCGCCTCGCCGTAACGCAGCATCTCCGGCCCGCCGTGGCCCATCAGCAGCATTGCCTTCATGAAGGTCCTCCATCGTAGTAACCGCATCCTAAGCCTAAGGGCGGTCGCGCGGTCCAGCCGCGCCCCTCGCAGAATCGCCGCATTGTCCCTATCTCTGGGGGATACCGGAGTGACGCATGGACCCCTCCCTTTCCTCTCTCCTCGACCGCGCCGGCCTCGACAAAGGCAAGGTCGGGCAGATCATCAAGCGCGGGCTGGACGGCGCCGACGATGGCGAATTGTTCCTGGAATACCGCCAGTCCGAGGCGCTGATGTTCGACAACGGCCGCCTCAAGCAGGCGACCTACGACACCGCGCAGGGCTTCGGCTTGCGGGCGGTGAAGGACGAGGCGGTCGGCTATGCTCACGCCTCCGACCTGTCGGAAGCAGCGCTTGCGCGCGCGGCCGAGGCGGTGCGCGCAGTGAAAGGCGGGCACAACGGCACCTACGCGGAGCCCCCGGGCCGCACCAACCGCAAGCTCTACGGCGACGACAATCCGCTCGGCCAGCCTGCCTTCGAGGCCAAGGTGAAATTGCTGGAAGAGATCGACGCCTATGCGCGCGCCAAAGACGCGCGCGTGCGCCAGCTCACCGCCAGCATCGGCGCCACCTGGCAGGTGGTCGAAATTCTGCGCGCCGATGGCACCACCTATCGCGACATCCGCCCGCTGGTGCGGTTGAACGTCCAGGCGGTGGTCGGCGCCGGCGACCGGCAGGAGACGGGCTCGTATGGTTTTGGCGGGCGCGAGGGCTATGAGCGCTTCATCACGGCAGACGCCTGGCAAGGCGCGGTGGACGAAGCGATCCGCCAGGCGCTGGTCAATCTCGACGCCGTCGCCGCGCCGGCCGGCGAAATGGACGTGGTGCTCGGTGCCGGCTGGCCGGGCGTGATGCTGCACGAAGCGGTCGGCCACGGGCTCGAAGGCGACTTCAACCGCAAGAAGACCTCGGCCTTTGCGGGATTGATGGGTAAGCTGGTCGCCGCCAAGGGCGTCACCGTCGTGGACGACGGAACCATGCAGGCGCGGCGCGGCTCGCTGTCGATCGACGATGAAGGCACGCCGACCAACCGCACCGTGCTGATCGAGGACGGCATATTGGTCGGCTACATGCAGGACCGGCAGAACGCGCGGTTGATGAACATGAAGCCGACCGGCAACGGCCGGCGCGAGTCGCACGCGCGCGTGCCGATGCCGCGCATGACAAATACTTACATGCTCGCCGGCCAGCACGACCCGCAAGAGATCATCGCCTCGGTGAAGAACGGCCTTTACGCCGTGAGCTTCGGCGGCGGCCAAGTCGACATCACCTCGGGCAAATATGTGTTCCAGTGCACCGAGGCTTACAAAATCGAGAACGGCAAGGTCGCGGCGCCGGTGAAGGGCGCCATGCTGATCGGCAACGGCCCGACCGACCTACATCGCATTTCGATGATCGGCAACGACTTCGCGCTCGACCCCGGCATCGGCACCTGCGGTAAGAACGGCCAGGGCGTCCCGGTCGGCCTCGGCCAGCCGACCTTGCGCATGGGCAAGATCACCGTGGGCGGCACAGCATGAGCACGAGGCCCAGCCCTGAGACCTCGCGCCTGCGCCGCTGGACCAAGACGGTCCTCGACCTCGCATTTGTCGTGCTGGTGGTGCTGGCGGCGAAAGCCGCGATCGCCGAGCCGTTCTACGTGCCGTCCGGCTCGATGGAGCCGACGCTGCTGATCGGCGACGAATTACTGGCGACCAAATATCCTTACGGCTACAGCACCGCTTCGCTGCCCGCGCTGTTCGAACTGCCGAGCACGCCGCGCATTTTAGGCGCGCTGCCGCAACGCGGCGACGTGGTCGTGTTCCGCTGGCCAGGCGACCGCAGCCAAGTCTGGGTCAAGCGCGTGATCGGCCTGCCCGGCGACCGCATCGCCATGCGCGACGGCCACGTGGTGATCAACGGCGTGCAGGCCTCGTGGCAGCCGGACGGCCTCGGCGCGATGGAAACCGAAAGCGGTTCGCAAATGCCGACGCATCGCCTGATCGAAACACTGCCCGGCGGGCGTACGCACGCAATCTTCAAAATGGTCGCGCGCGAGCCGCTCGATAACATGCCGGAAGTAACGGTGCCGCCCGGCCACCTGTTCGTGATGGGTGACAACCGCGACAATTCGGCCGACAGCCGCGTGCCGGTGAACGCCGGCGGCGTCGGCATGCTGCCGGTCGCCGATCTGGTCGGCCGCGTCGATGCCGTCGTCGGCTCCTGGGATCTCGGCTTGGAAAGCCAGCCGCTGTGGACCTGGCCGTCGGGCTTGCGGCTGTCGCGGTTCTTCTCAACCGTTCACTAACGCACGACTCCCGAAACGCAGCACGGCTTGTGGCGCGGGCGCGTCAGCTTGCTCTTGAGGTAGCAGCGCGCCGACGGCGCGATGTAGCCGGGCCGCACATAGGTCCAGGCGCGGCAGGTTTTGTCGCCCTCGCAAGCCGATTTGCAGGCCGCGCCCAATGCATCGGTTGCGGTGTCGAAACTGCGATAGTCGCCGCCGAAGCGGTCGATGGAAAATTCGAGATTGCCAAGACGCGGCTCGATCACGCCGGCGCCGCGCACGCCGGACACGCAGCAGGCATCCTCCTCCCGCGGCGGCACCTTGTTCTTCAGTCGGCAGGCGGCGAGCACGCCGGTGGTGCGGGGAAACGAGAAGCTCCAGGCACGGCAGCGCGCGTCGTGCTCGCAGCGCGTGGCGCAGACCGCCGGGTCGCCGCTGCGGATGGTGAAGGTCGCGTAGTCGCTGCCGCGGCGCTCGTAGCCGACTTGCGCAGATGCGCTGCCGGCAATGGCGAGGACGACGAGCCCGGTGGCGACGGCATTGAACAGATAACGCATGCGCCCGCTCGATCCGCGATGACTCCGCGCTCGGCCGGCATGTTAGCGCAGCACGACAAGGCCTACCCAGGATATTTTGCGCAACCGGAAAGTTTGCGCCCGCCGGAGGGGCCGGCGGGCGCTGATGATCCGACCGCGAGAGGGGATGATCGCGGGCTTCGGATCGCGGCCGATGAGAGGGGTCGGCCGTTTGCTTGATCTAGATCGCCTGACGCGCCGGGCGGTCAGTCGGCGGACGGTGGAAGCCGTTTTCGACGGCGCCGGCCAGCGGGCGGAACGAGGGGCGGTTGAGCCGGCGCTCATCCGAGCGCTCGCGCAGCAGCAGGGTCGGGTCTTGCCAGAACGGCTCCGAGAAGGCGTCGTTCAGGTCGGCGCGATTGAGGCCGATGTCGGCGAGCAGCCGGCGGTCGAGGCCGGCGAGCGCCATGGCCTCGCGACGGTTACGGCGGGCGCGCGAGACGTTTTTCACCCAGAGCGTCACCAGCGCCAAAAGGCTGAGAAAGGCGCGCACCAAGGTGCCGCCGGCAACAGGCAGAACGGGGATATTCGCGGTCATATCAGTCTCCATCAGCAGTTCGTCTTGGCCGATTCTTGGCCCCTAAATGGCGCCAAGTCCGGCTCCGGGCCCACCCGGAATCCCCACCCGTTTCCTCTGGGATGGGGAATATTGCGTCGCGGGGATTGATTAGTGAAACGAATGTTTTTAATCTTATCGATCAGGATTAGTGATATAGGTCGCCACTGATGAGGCGGCCTTTTTAGGGAGATCTGGCCATGACCGCTCTGCTCGACGTCGACCAATTGCGCACCTTCATCGCCATCACCGAGACCGGCAGCTTCACCAAGGCGGCCGACGTCGTGAACAAGACCCAGTCGGCCGTATCGATGCAGATGAAGCGGCTGGAGGAGCGCCTCGGTAAGGCGGTGTTCGCGCGCGACGGCCGCGCCTCCAAGCTGACCGAGGACGGCGAGCGGCTGCTCGATTACGCGCGCCGCATCGTCAAGCTCAATGTCGAGGCGCTCGCCGCCTTCAACGACGACGAACTCATCGGCCGCGTGCGGCTGGGCGTGCCCGACGATTACGCCGACCGCTATCTGCCGGAGATCATGGCGCGCTTCTCGCGCGCCTATCCGGGCGTCGAGCTCACGGTGATGTGCCATCCGTCGGTCGATCTGGTCGACCTGATCGACGCCAACGAGCTCGATCTCGCCATCGTCACCGACTGCGGCACCTCGCGCGCCTCGGAGACGTTCCGGCGCGAGCGCCTGCTTTGGGTGACCTCGAGCCGCCATTCGGCGCATCTCGACGAGCCGTTGCCGCTCGCGCTCGGCCGCGCCACCTGCGGCTGGCGGCGCGCCGCCATCGAACGGCTGGAGACGGTCGGCAAGCCGCATCACATCCGCTACACCAGCCCGAACGCCAGCGCGGTCGCTTCCGCGGTGTTGTCGGGATTGGCGGTGTCGGTGTTTCCGGAATCGGGATTGCGTCCCGGCATGCGCGTGTTGAGCGCGGCCGACGGCTTTCCCGAATTGCCGGCCTGTCACGTCGGGCTGGTGCGCAACGCGCATGAAAGCTCGACGCTCGCGCATGCGCTTGCCGGTCATATCATGTCGTCGCTGGATAACTTGTCGGACGCGCAAGCGGCGGAGTAGTCAGCTTCGTGTCCCGGACGCGGTGCAGCGCGTTAGCGGTGCACCGCAGATCCGGGACCGTACCAAACTCCGAACTTGTGACGGTCCCGGGTCTGCAGCGCACCACTTCGTGCTGCGCTGCGCCCGGGACACGAGACCTCAATACGCATACTCCTCGTAAATCGGATCGACCGACTCATTCCACTCGTTGAAATATTTCTCCAGCAATTCCTCCGCCGGCGTGATGCCGCGCGCGATCGATTCTTCCAGCGGGCGCAAATAACGCGTCTCATCACGGCCGTTGCGGTCGAGGCGCTTGCGCCGCTGCAGGCCGCGTGAGGCGAGCCGCAAGGTTTCTTGCGCCAGCGTCAGCACGTTGCGGTCGCGGATCTCGGCGCGGAAGCCGCGCAGCGGCACCTCGTCGCGCAGCTTCTGGCGCTCCTCGGCGGTCCACGACTTCACCATGTCCCAGCAGGCATCGAGCGCGTCGTCGTCGTACAAGATCCCGACCCAATAGGCGGTGAGCGAGGGCAGACGCCGCCACGGGCCGCCATCTTCGCCGCGCATTTCGAGATAGCGCTTGAGCCGCACCTCCGGGAAGATCGTGCTCAAATGGTTGGCCCAGTCGGAAATCGTCGGGCGCTCGCCCGGCAGATCCTTGAGCTTGCCGGCGAAGAAATCGCGGAACGACTTGCCGGCCACGTCGATGTATTTGTCGCCGCGCTTGATGAAATACATCGGCACGTCGAGCGCGTAATCGACCCAACGTTCGAAGCCCATGCCGTCCTCGAAGGCCCAAGGCAGCATGCCGGAGCGATCGGGGTCGGTATCCCGCCAAATCTGCGAGCGGAACGAGAGGAAGCCGTTCGGCTTGCCCTCGGTGAACGGCGAATTAGCGAACAGCGCGGTCGCCAACGGCTGCAGCGCCAACGACACGCGTAGCTTCTTGACCATGTCTGCTTCGCTGGCGAAGTCGAGGTTCGCCTGCACGGTGCAGGTGCGGTACATCATGTCGAGGCCGAGCGAACCGACCTTCGGCATGTAATTGGTCATGATCTTGTAGCGGCCTTTCGGCATCACCGGCATGTCGGCGCGGGTCCAATTCGGCGTCATGCCGATGCCGAGGAAGCCGATGCCGAGCGGCTTTGCCACTTCGCGCACTTGCGCGAGATGCGCCATCAGCTCGGAGGCGGTCTGGTGGACGTTCTCGACCGGCGCGCCGGACAATTCGAACTGGCCGCCGGGCTCGAGCGATATCGCGCCGCCGCCGGTGATGTCGTACATGCCGATGATGTTGTCGCCTTCCATGATCGGCTCCCAGCCGAGCAGGTGCTGCATGCCATCGAGAAGCGCGCGGATCGAGCGGCGGCCGGCATAGGGCACCGGGCGGTGATCTTCGACCGTGAAGGCGAATTTCTCGTGCTCGGTGCCGACGCGAAATTGCACCTTCGGCTTGCAGCCCGCTGCGAGCCAGGCGACGAGTTCGTCGCGCGTCTCGATCGGGGTCATGTCGATCTGGTCACGAGCCATGCGGGTCCGGCCGGAGAAAAAAGGTCGCGACGTTAAACATGGGTTCCGGCAAAGGGCAATGCGAGGCATCCGATGTGCGGGCATGCGCGGTCGCGGGTGCTGTTTGTGTGACGCCGGCGAATTGCGACGATAGGAAAATCATCAGGGATGAAGAGTTCATATTTTGTTCTTTCGCCTTTCACGGCCATGCTTTATTGGTTTACCCGCATGCCGCAGTTCTCACCCCACCAGGACCAGGCGCTCAACGCCGTCGCGCATTGGCTCAAGGACAAGCCGGGCGCGAACGGCAGCCGCCAAGTGTTCCGTTTGTTCGGCTATGCCGGCACCGGCAAGACCACGCTCGCCAAATATCTGGCCGAGCACGTCGACGGCGAGGTGAAGTTCGCAGCCTTCACCGGGAAGGCGGCCTCGGTGATGCGCGGCAAAGGCTGCGCCGGCGCCTCTACCATCCACGGCCTGATCTACCGCGCGCGCGAGAGCGGCGAGGAAATCCCGAGCTTCGACCTGTGGGACGAGGCGCCGGCCTCGAAGGCCGAACTGATCATCATCGATGAATGCTCGATGGTCGACGCCGAGCTCGGCCGCGACCTCTTATCGTTCGGCGTGCCGGTGCTGGTGCTGGGCGATCCGGCGCAACTGCCGCCGATCCAGGGCGGCGGATTTTTCACCGAGGCCGAACCGGACGTGATGCTGACCGAAGTGCACCGCCAGGCGGTCGACGATCCGATCGTGCGGCTGTCGATGGAGATCCGCGCCGGCGAATATCTCGAGCCGGGCCGTTACGGCGAAACCGAAGTGGTGCACAAAGACGATCTCGATCCGCAGCGCGTGCTGGAGGCGGATCAGGTGCTGGTCGGCCGCAACGCCACGCGGCGCGCCTATAATATCCGCATGCGCGAGCGGCGCGGCTTCGACGGCGAGATGCCGTCGGCCGGCGACAAGCTGGTCTGCCTGCGCAACAACCGCAAGAAGGGCCTGTTCAACGGCGGCCTGTGGACGGTGAAGGAGCGCGGCGCGCGGCGCACCGGGATCATGACCATGCGGCTGTTGCCCGACGACGAGACCGCGACGCGCGGCGTGAAGGTTTCGGTGCGGCCTGAATGTTTCACCGGCAGCATCGAGAAGCTCGATTGGCCGCGGCGCAAGCCGCACGACGAATTTGACTACGGCTACGTGCTCACCGTACACAAGGCGCAAGGCTCGCAGTGGGACGATGTCGTGCTGTTCGACGAGAGCTTCGCCTTTCCGGAAAGCCGCGAGCGCTGGCTTTATACCGGCGTCACAAGGGCGGCGAAGAAACTCACCGTCGTGGTCTGAGCCGCCGCCGATGCGGCAGCGCTGCCAGCGCAATGGCGGTGAACGCGGCGCCGGCGAGGAAGGTGCCGTCCGGACCGATCATCTCCCACAATGCGCCGGCGATCACGCTCGCCACCAGCATGGCGAGGCCGCTCACCAGATTGAACACGCCGAAGCCGGTGCCGCGCAAATTCTCCGGCACGGTGTCGGCGACCAGTGCCGACAGCGTGCCTTGCGTCAGGCCCATGTGCAGGCCCCAAAGCGCGACCCCGAGCATCACCGGCGCGACGCCGTTGCCGAGCGCCAGCAGCAGGTCCGCCAAGATCAGCGGCGCGAAGCCGGCGACGATCACGCCATAGCGGCCGAGCGTGTCCGACAGCGCGCCGGCCGGCCAGGATGAGAACGTGTAGGTGACGTTCATCACCACCAGTACCGCCGGCGCGAAGGCAACGTCGAGCCCGACCGATTGCGCGCGCAAGATCAAAAAGGCTTCGCTGAAGCGCGCGAGCGTGAAAATCGCGGCCACGCCGACCGCCGTCCAATAGCCGGCATCGAGACGGGCGAGCTCGGCGCGCGCGAGCGGAGCGCGCACCGGGCGCGGGCGGGCGGAGCGTTCCGGCTCGCGCACGGAGCCAATGATGATCGCGACGGAGATGAAGGCCGGGATGACCGCGATCCAGAACACCTGGCGGAAATTGTCGGCAAGCGCGGCCATGAACAGGATGGCGAGCAGCGGTCCGAGCACCGCGCCGATGGTATCGAGCGACTGGCGCAGGCCGAATGCTGTGCCGCGCAGATCGGCGGGCGTCAGATCGGCGACCAGCGCGTCGCGCGGCGCACCGCGGATGCCCTTGCCGACGCGGTCGATGAAGCGCGCCACCGCCAGCCAGCCGATATCAGGCGCGAGCGGAAAGATCGGCTTGCTGAGCGCGGCAAGACCATAGCCGGCGGCCGCCAGCCATTTGCGATTGCCGAGATAATCGCTGAGCGCGCCGGAGAATACTTTGGTGATCGACGCGGTCGCTTCCGCGATGCCCTCGATGATGCCGACGGTGAGCGTGGAAGCGCCGAGCACCGAGACGAGATAAAGCGGCAGCAGCGCATGGATCATCTCGGACGATGAATCCATGAACAGCGAGACGAGCCCGAGCGCCCAGACGCTGCCGGGAATCTCGCGCCAGCGCAGGAGGGAACGTGACGTCTCGGCCATGACAGGTACTCACGGTCACGTCCCGCTTGCCGGGAACTAGGCCGCCTCTTTATTCTTCGGCGGAGCGAAGCGCTGGTAGAAGGTCTCGCCCTTGGCAGCCATGGCGATCAGAAGCTTGTTGGGCTTGAAGCGCGCGCCGTATTTCTTTTCCAGCATGCGGCAGAGCTCGACGAATTCCTTCGAGCCCATCATGTCGATATAGGACAGCGTGCCGCCGGAATAGGGCGCGAAGCCGAAGCCCAGGATGGAGCCGACGTCGGCTTCGCGCACGTCGGTGACGACCTTCTCTTCGAAGGTGCGCGCGGCCTCCAGCGCCTGCGTCACCAAAATGCGCTGCTTGAGTTCCTCGACGTCGAGGGTGTCGGGATCGAGCTGCTTGTCCTGCAACTCGGCGAGGCCGGGCCACAATCGTTTCGGGCCGTTCTGCGGATAGTCGTAGAAACCCTTGCCGTTCTTGCGGCCGAGCCGACCGTGCTTTTCCACCATCGCGACCAACAACTTCTTCTGCGCCGGATTGATCGCCTTGGGGCCGACTTCTTCTTCGGTCGCCTTCAGGATGCGTAATCCCAGATCGAGCGCGACCTCGTCGTTGAGCGCGAGCGGTCCGATCGGCATGCCAGCCATGCGGGCGACGTTCTCGATCATCGCCGGCGGCACGCCCTCGCTCAGCATCAAATGCGCTTCCTGGATGTAATTGAGCACGCAGCGATTGGCGTAGAAGCCGCGCGAGTCGTTCACAACGATGGGGGTCTTGCGGATGGCGCGCACGTAATCGAGCGCAGTGGCGAGCGCCGCAGCGCTGGTCTGCTTGCCGAGGATGATTTCGGTGAGCAGCATGCGATCGACCGGCGAGAAGAAATGGATGCCGATGAAGCGCGCCGGGTCTTTCAGCTCCGAGCCGAGCGAGGTGATGGGCAGCGTCGAAGTGTTGGAGGCGATGATGGTGCCGGCGCCGATGGCGGCCTGGATTTTCGCCAGCACATCGCCTTTGATCTTGCGGTCCTCGAACACGGCTTCGATGACGAGGTCGCAATCCTTCAGCGCGGCGTAATCGCCGGACGGTGTAATCTGCGCCAGCAGCGCGTCGCGCTCGGGCCCCTTCATGCGGCCCTTCATGACGCGGTCGGACAATGCCTTGTTGAGCGCGGCCTTGCCTTTGTCGGCGGTGTCCTGGTCGCGGTCGATCAATGCGACCTGAAGCCCGGACGCCGCGCTCACCTGCGCGATGCCCACGCCCATGAAGCCGGCGCCGACGACGCCGACCTTCTTCAGGCTGGTCGGCGGCACGCCGCCCGGCCGCCGCGCGCCTTTGTTGAGCTCCTGCATGGAGACAAACAGCGTGCGGATCATGTTGGCGGCCTGCGGCGAGCGCAGGATCTTGGCGAACCAGCGCGACTCGATGCGCAGCGCCGTGTCCATGTTCACCTGCAGGCCCTCGTAGACGGTCTGCAAGATGGCGCGCGCGGCCGGATAATTATCGTAGGTCTCGCGCCGGTAGATGGCGTTGGCGGCCGGGAAGGTCATCATGCCGGCTTTGGAATAGACCGGGCCGCCGGGCAGCCGGAACCCTTGCACGTCCCAGGGCGCGACGCCTTTGCCGCCGGCCTTGATCCAGTCCTTGGCGGTTTTGATGAGATCGGCTTGCGGCACGACATTGTCGACGAGCTTCATCGCCTTGGCGCGGTCGACGCGGATCTGGTCGCCCTTGAGCAGGAACTGCAGCGCGTCGGCGGGCGGGATCATGCGCGCAACGCGTTGGGTGCCGCCGGCGCCGGGGAACAGCCCGACTTTTACTTCCGGCAGCCCAAGGCGCGTCTTAGCATTGTCGGAGGCGACGCGGTGATGGCAGGCGAGGCACAGCTCGAAACCGCCGCCCATGGCGGTGCCGTTGATGGCGGCGACCCAAGGCTTGCCGCTGGTTTCCAGGCGGCGATAGAGTTGCGACAGCTTCCGGCTTTCATCGAGCACCATCTGGTTGGCGGCTTCCTCGCCCTTCGACTTGATGAGTGCGGCGTATTTGCCGGCCATCTGCTCGAGGATGGTGAGATCGGCGCCGGCGCAGAAAGCGTCCTTGCCGGAGCTGATGACCGCGCCCTTGATGGCGGCATCGGATGCCACCTTCTCGACGATCTGCGACAGCTCTTCGGTGACGCTGGCGTCGATCACATTCATCGAACGGCCGGGCATGTCCCAGGTAACGAGCGCGATGCCGTCGGCGTCGATGTCGAGCTTGAAGTTGATCATGGCGTTTCCTATCGCGGATATGGCTCGCCGTTCTTGTGCAGATAGCGGCGGCCTTTTTCATCACGCTCCATCACCAGATCGACGTCCGGGTAATGCACGCGCTCGGTCTTCGAGCGCGTGCCGACTTCGAAATAGACGGCATCGCGCTTGCCGCGGTTTTCCAGCTTGTGCGCGATATCGCTGCCGGCCTTAAAGCCGGCGGCATCGCCGGCTTTCAGCACCGTCTCGCCGTCGTTCTCGATCAGCACCAATTCGCCTTCCAGCATGTAGATGAATTCGTCCTCCTGCTCGTGCCAATGACGCAACGCGGAGGAAGCGCCCGGCTCGATGCGCGAAATATTGACGCCGAACTGCGTCAGACCGACGACGTCGCCGAGCGCCTGCTTGTGGCGGCCTTTATGCTCGGCCTGAAACGGCGCCGGATAGAAACTGCCGCTCTTCGCCGGCACTTTGGAGATGTCGATCTTCGGCATGCGATACGTCAACTCGGATAGGGTTCGCCCGACTTGTGCAGGAAGCGGAAGGCCTTGCCGTCGAATTCGTAGGCGAGATCGACGTCAGGATAGTGACCCCGCTCCTGTTTGGCGCGGGTGCCGACCACCAGCATCACGACGTCGACCTTCGACTTGTTGATCATGCTGTGGCCGTTGGGCACGCCGGCCTTGAAGGCCGCGGCTCCGCCCGGTCCGAGCTTGGTCTCGCCGTCGTCCTCGACCAAGGTGGCTTCGCCTTCCAGCACGTAGATGAACTCGTCCTCGTTTTCGTGCCAGTGGCGCACGCCGGCAGCCGCGCCAGGTTTCAGCCGCACCAGACTGACGCCGAATTGCGTCAGGCCGGCGGCGTCGCCCAGCCGCCGGGTTTCGCGCCCGGCCACCAGCTTGTCGAACGGCGGCGGATAGAATGCGCGCGATGAAACCCTGATTTTGTCGATGTCGATCTTCGGCATCCTAGACCCGCTCGATGATGGTCGCGGTGCCCATGCCGATGCCGATGCAGAGCGTGACCAAAGCGGTTTCCAGGTCGCGCCGTTCCAGCTCGTCGAGCACGGTGCCGAGGATCATGGCGCCGGTGGCGCCGAGCGGATGACCCATGGCGATGGCGCCGCCGTTGACGTTGATCTTGTCGTGCGGAATGCCGAGCGCCTGCATGTAGCGCAGCACCACCGAGGCGAAGGCCTCGTTGAGCTCCCACAGATCGATGTCCTTCTTCTGCATGCCGGCTTTTTTCATCACCTTCTCGGTCACCGGAATCGGGCCGGTGAGCATGATGGCGGGCTCAGAGCCGATATTGGCAAAAGCCTTGATGCGCGCGCGCGGCTTCAGGCCTGCGGCTTTGCCGGCTTCCTTGCTGCCGATCAGGACGGCGGCGGCGCCGTCGACGATGCCGGAGGAATTGCCCGGCGTGTGCACGTGATTGATCGCCTCAACCTCCGGGTAGCGCTGCACCGCGACCGCGTCGAAGCCGGCCATCTCGCCCATCTGCACGAAGGAAGGCTGCAGCGCGGCGAGCGTCTGCATCGTCGTCGATGGGCGCATGTGCTCGTCCTTGGCTAGGATGGTGAGGCCGTTGATGTCCTTCACCGGCACCACCGATTTCTTGAAACGCCCCTCCTCCCAGGATTTTGCCGCGCGCTTCTGGCTCTCGACGGCGTAAGCGTCGACGTCGTCGCGCGAGAAGCCGTATTTAGTGGCGATCAAATCGGCGGAAATGCCCTGCGGCAGAAAGTAGGTTTCGACCGCAATCGACGGATCGACCGGCCAGGCGCCGCCGGAGGCGCCGATACCGACGCGGCTCATCGATTCGGCGCCGCCGCCAATCGTCATCTGGTGCTGGCCGGACATGACTTGTGCGGCGGCGAAATTCACCGCGTCGAGGCCGGAGGCGCAGAAGCGGTTGATCTGCACGCCCGGCACGCCATCGCCAAAGCCCGCGACCAACGCGGCGGCGCGCGCGATGTCGCCGCCGGCTTCGCCGACCGGATCGACGCAGCCGAGCACCACGTCGTCGAGCAGCGTCGGATCGAGGTCGTTGCGATCTTTGATCGCCCTGAGCGCCTGCGCCGCCAGATTGAGCGCGGTCACCTCATGCAAAGAGCCGTCGGCCTTGCCGCGTCCGCGCGGGGTGCGAATGGCATCGTAAATGAATGCGTCGGGCATTGGCGTTCTCCTGCGCGGTTAAAGACTGCGCGCGATCAGCAGCTTCATGATCTCGTTGGTGCCCGCGTAGATGCGCAAGACGCGCGCGTCGCGGTACAGGCGCGAAATCGGATATTCGTCCATATAGCCATAGCCGCCGAACAATTGCAGGCAGCGGTCGATCACGTCTGCTTGCATGTCGGTGGTGCGGTATTTCGCCATCGAGGCGGTGACGGTGTCGAGCTCGCCCTTGACGTGCCGCTCGATGCAGTGATCGACGAAGATCTTGGCCATGGTGGTGTCGGTCTTGCACTCGGCCAGTTCGAACTGCGTGTTCTGGAACTCCATGATGGTCTTGCCGAAGGCCTTGCGTTGCTTGACGTAATCGATGGTGAGCGCGAGCGCGCGTTCCATCATGGCGATGGCATGCACGGCGACGATCAACCGCTCCTGCGGCAATTCCTTCATGAGTTGATAGAAACCCTGGCCTTCCTCCGTGCCGAGCAGGTTTTCCGCGGGCAGCTTCACGTCCTCGAAGAACAGTTCCGAGGTGTCGGCGGAATCCATGCCGAGCTTCTTCAGTTTGCGGCCGCGGCGGAAGCCGGGCGCGTCGTCGGTCTCCACGACAAGAAGCGAGGTGCCCTTGGACCCGGCTTTCGGATCGGTCTTGGCGACGACGATGACGAGATTGGCGTGCTGGCCGTTGGTGATGAAGGTCTTGGAGCCGTTGAGCACGTAGCCGTTGCCGGATTTCTCCGCCTTGGTGCGCACGCCTTGCAGGTCGGAGCCGGTGCCCGGTTCGGTCATGGCGATGGCGCCGACCATTTCGCCGGTGGAGAGCTTGGGCAACCAGCGCTTCTTCTGCTCCTCGGTGCCGTAATGCAGAATGTAGGGCGCGACGATGCCGGAATGCAGCGGCGCGCCGAACGTGTCGAAGCCGCCGAGCGAGAGCTCGCGGTTGATCACCGCCTCATGCGCGAAGCTGCCGCCTGAGCCGCCATACTCTTCCGGCATGGAGGCGCAGAGCAGGCCCGCCGCGCCGGCTTTATTCCAAACATCGCGCTCGTAGATGCCTTTTTCGTGCCAGCGGTCGAGATGGGGGGTGAATTCGTCCGAGATGAAGCGCCGCGCCTGCTCTTCGAGCAGCACGAGGTCCTCACTCATCCAGGCCGGCCGCGGAAGATTGAGGGCGTCCATGTCGCGAATCACCTAGGCGCCCACCATAGGGCGGGCAAGGCGACTGTGGGAGGGGCCTGAAAAAATAAGCGGGGCCACGGGGCCCCGCTCAACTGTCGCAACTTATTGAATAGGCGGTTACTTCTTTTGCATCCGGGCCTTCACCGGGTCCTTCACGTTCGGGATTCTGTCGATCTCGACGTTCACCAGCTTGCCGCCGACCTTCTCGACCTTCTGGATATAGACGGTCTGCACGATGTCGCGGGTTTCCGGATCGATCGAGATCGGGCCGCGCGGGCTTTCCCACTTCATGCCTTTGGCAGCATCGATAAGGGATTCGCCGTCGGTCTTGCCGCCAGTCTTCTTCAGCGCGGCGTAGATCAGGTGCATGCCGTCCCAGCCGCCGACCGAGAAGAAGTCCGGGTTGCGGTGATAGGCAGCATTGTAGGCCTTCACGAAGTCCGCATTCATCTTCGACTTGTGCGTATAGTCGTAGTGCGCGGCGGTGATGATGCCAATCGCCGCGTCGCCCATCGCGGCGAGCGCATGCTCGTCGGCGATTTCAAGCTGACCCATTACCTTGGTCTTCTTGGGATTGATGCCGCGTTCCGCCATGGCCTTGCCGAGCGCGCCCGGCTGCGCACCGCCCGGGATGAAGATGAAGATCGCTTCCGGATTGAGGTCCTTGGCCTTTTGCACATAGGCGGAGAAGTCCGGATTGGCGACCGCCATGCGCACGGAGCCGATGATTTCGCCGCCGGCGCCCTTGAAGCCAGTCTGGAAGCCGGTTTCGGCGTCGTGGCCCGGGCCATAGTCGGAGACCATGGTGTAGGCTTTCTTGGCGCCGTCAACCTTGGCCGCCCAGGTGCCCAGCGTTTCGTCCAACTGCGGAATGGTCAGCGAAACGCGCGCCATATAAGGCGACTTGGTAGTGATGATGGCGGTGGCCGCGTTCATCACGACCATGAACTTCTTGGCTTCCGCCGAAACGTCGCCGGCGGCGAGCGCGTTGGGCGTGAGCCCGAAGCCCGTCAGGATATCGACGTTGTCGCGGGTGACGAGTTCCTGCGCCAGTCGCTTGGCGACCGGCGGATTGATGCCACCGACATCCTTGCGGATGATCTCGATCTTCTTGCCGGCGACGGTGTCGCCATTCTGCTTCATGTACAGTTTGATCGCATTATCGACTTGCGTCGCCAGGTCGGCGAACTGTCCGGAGTACGGCAGGATCAGGCCGATCTTGACGGTTTGCTGCGCGTTCGCCGAGGATGCCGCCGCCAGCATGGCCGCCGCGACAAGAAGAAGTGATTTTCGCATTGTTCCCTCCCGATAGCCGTTCGGTGCAAATGACGGCTTGCGTGGCAATTTAGCGGCATTCCCGTCCCGCGTCACGGAGAACTAAGCGTGTTGGGTTTCGGAATTTTCGATCATCTCGACGCCACCGGCGCGCCGTTGGGCAGGTTTTTCGACGAGCGCCTGCGGCTCATCGAGCTCATCGAACAGGCTGGTTTTGTCGGCTATCACCTGGCCGAGCACCATTCGACGCCGCTGGGCATGGCGGCGAGCCCGAGCGTGTTTCTCGCCGCTGCAATGCAGCGCACAACGAAGCTCCGGCTCGGGCCGCTGGTTTATGTGCTGCCGCTCTATCATCCGCTGCGGCTGTACGAGGAGATCTGCATGCTCGACCATCTGAGCGGCGGCCGGCTGATGGTCGGGGTGGGACGCGGCGGGGCGCTGCTCGAGCACCAGCGTTTTGGGATCGATCCCACCGACGCGCCGGCGATGTATCACGAGGCTTTTGCCGTTTTGATGCGCGCCTTCGAAGCCGACGTGCTCGACTTCGAGGGCAAGTTTTACCGCTACAAAGATTATGTGGTGCAAGCCAAGCCCGTGCAGAAGCCGCACCCGCCGCTCTGGTACGGGGCCCCCAATGCGGAAGCAATCGCGTGGGCTGCGCCGCGTTCCGTCAACGTGGTGTCGCTCGGGCCGGCCGAGCGCGCGCGCGCAATCGCCGAGCGCTATCGCACGGAATGGGCGGCGCTCAAGCGCGAGCTGGCCACGCTGCCGCAGATCGGCATCACGCGTCATATCGTGGTCGCCGACACCGACGCCGAGGCCCAACGCGTCGCGCAACCGGCCTATCGGCGCTGGCGCGACGCCATGGAGTTCATCTGGCGGCGTTCAAACGTCGAATTCGTGCTCAAGCAAATCTATCCGATGGAATTTTCCGAGCTCGAGCGCATCGGCCACGGCATTGCCGGATCGCCCGCGACCGTGCGCGATTATGTGACGGCGTTGCAGCGCGATACCGGCGTCAATTACGTGCTGTGCCAGATGGTGTTCGGCGACATGAAATTTAATGATGCGAGCCATTCGATCGAGTTATTCGCGCGCGAGGTGATGCCGGCGTTTGCCTGAGTGCGGCCGCGGTGTTACGAGATGCGCGGCCAGCTGGGGCGCTTCATGAATGCTGACGCGGATCACGATTCCATTTACGGCGTCGAGTCCGCCTATGCGTGGCGGCGGCTCGCCTGCGCGCTCACAATCGCCACCATCGGCGGCGTCGGCATGTGGTCGGTGGTGGTGGCGCTGCCCGCCATCCAGGCTGACTTCGGCGTCGACCGGGGCGACGCCTCGATCCCTTTCACTTTCGTGATGCTCGGCTTCGGTATCGGCGGCATCGTGAACGGCCGGCTCGCCGATCGTTTCGGCATCGTCGTTCCTCTGACGCTTGGAACGCTGGCGCTCGGCGCTGGCTACGGCGCGGTCGGACTGTCGGCGCATCTGTGGCAGGTGGTGTTCGCGCATCTGCTGATCGGCTTCGGCTGCTCGACCACGTTCGGACCGATGATGGCCGACATTTCGCACTGGTTCATGCGGAGACGCGGCATTGCGGTCGCGCTCGCCGCCGCCGGCAACTACACCGCCGGCACGGTCTGGCCGACGGTAGTGCAGCATTTCATCGCCGGTTACGGCTGGCGCGCAACACACATCGGCATCGGTATTTTCTGCGTCGTCACCATGCTGCCGCTCGGCTTTGCGCTACGACGGCGGCTCGCACATGTGCATACCGCGGCGGCCGGCGCCGCGGCCGCGCACCGGCAGGCCAGCATGCCGTTCTCGCCCGTCACGTTACAGGTCCTGCTCTGCACCGCCGGCGTTGCTTGCTGCGTGGCCATGGCGATGCCACAGGTGCATATCGTCGCCTATTGCGGCGATCTCGGTTACGGCGTCGCGCGCGGCGCCGAGATGCTGTCGATGATGCTCGGCTTCGGCATTGTCTCGCGCGTCGGCTCCGGCTTCATCGCCGACCGCATCGGCGGCGTGCGCACGCTGCTGCTCGGCTCGCTGTTGCAGGGCGTCGCGCTGTTTCTTTATCTGATGTTCGACGGACTGTTCTCGCTCTACGTGATCTCGGCGCTGTTCGGCCTGTTTCAGGGCGGCATCGTGCCGATGTACGCCATCATCATCCGCGAATATTTCTCGCCCAAGGAGGCGGGCGCGCGCGTCGGCATGGTGATCATGGCGACGGTGGTCGGCATGGCGCTGGGCGGCTGGCTGTCGGGCGCGATCTTCGATGCCACCGGCTCCTACCAGGCCGCGTTCCTCAACGGGCTCGTCTGGAACCTGGTCAACGTCACGATCATGACCTGGCTGCTGCTGCGCTCGCGGCGCGCGCCGGCCTTCGCCCCGGCCGAGTGACGGCCTAGTGATGGCGCGGCCATGGCCGCCGATCAATCCACGGCCAACCCTTAGTCTTGTTGACGAATCCGGTGAGAAACGTGAAAAGCTTCGCCATTGGGACGAGTCGGGGGGCTCTTCCATGCAGTTCGCAGTCGCGCAGCCCGATATTGTCCGGGCGATTAACCAGCGTTGGCTGCTGGTGTTCTGGAATCGTCACCTGGGCGTGCATCGGGTGCCGCGCTGGCAGGCTGTTGAGACCGAAAATCTGTCGCGCATGGCGGACAACCTGAGCTTTCTCGACGTCATCGTCGGCACGGCAACGCCGCGCCTGCAGATTCGATCTCACGGCGCGGTCGTCGGCAGGGTCTTCGGCGCGCCCGACTGCCGCGGCAAGTTCCTCTACGATTCGATGCCGGAGGCGGCGCGTGCGCAAAAGCTTTTGCCTTACCGACAGGCGGTGAACAGCGGCCGGCCGGTCTACACGGTTCACGACATGACCGACCGCCAGGGGCGGCTGGTGCATTACGAGCGGCTGCTGCTGCCGTTCTCGAGCGACGGCGAGCGCGTCGACCGCATCCTGACGTCGTTCGAATTCGTCAGCCCCGACGGCGCCTTCGACAGTCGCGGCCTGATGGACATGCAGACCACGCCGCCGGAGCTGCGCTTGTCGGCGACGATCGAGCCGCGCACGGCAAATTGAAACGGACCTAACCGGCCACCGTCAGCGCATCGTGGTCGTAGACCCAGGCACTGGCGCCGATCGACCAGTCGGCACTGCCCGCGGCCATCGCCGCGTCGCGCGCGACCTGCTCGGGACCGTCCGGCAGATGATTGCGCGTCTTGTTGCCGGCGGCGACGGTCTGGATGCGCGCGGTGCGCGGGAGCCTTAAGGCCTCGTAACGCTGCAAGGCGGCGGCGATATCATCGCCCGCGCCGCGCAGCACCGCCGCGAGCGTCGCACCGTCCTCGATCGCCTGCGCCGCGCCTTGCGCCAGGAACGGCAACATCGGATGGCAGGCGTCGCCGAGCAACGTCACCCGTCCAACCGTCCAGCGCGCAAGCGGCGCGCGGTCGAACAGGCCCCAGACGAAGGTTTCCGTCACCGACGAGATTATCGAACGCACTTGGGGGTGCCAGCCGTCGTAGGCGGCGAGCGCGTCGGCGACATTGCCCGGCTCGGTCCAGGATTCCTTGGTCCAGGCGTCGCGGTCGATCAGACAGACAAAATTGAGCAGATGCCCCGGCCGCACGAAATAATGGACAAAGTGCTTGCCGGGCCCCATCCAGATTTGCGACTCGGCCGTCAGATCGAGATGCGTGAGCCGCTCCGCCGGCACCAGGCCACGATAGGCAACGCAGCCGGTGAAGCGCGGATGCTCGGCGCCGAACAGCAACGCGCGCACGGTCGAATGGATGCCGTCGGCGCCGATGACGATGTCGGCGGTCGCAGGCGGATGGCCGGCGAATTGCATCTCCACGCGGTCGCCGTTATCCGTGAAACCGGTGAGCTTATGAGCGAGATGCAAACGCTGCGGCGGCAGTTTGGCGGCCAGCATATCCAACACGTCGGAGCGATGGGCGGTGTAGAACATCGCCGGCTGGCCGGGCGGCACGGCAACCGGATTAAACAACAAGGTACGGCCGTCGTCCCAGCGCCGCTGCCGCCAGGCCGGCGGCGCGACGCACTGCGTCTGCAGTTGCTCCGTGAGTCCCAAGTGATAGAGCAGCCGCACGGCATTGGGCGTGAGCACGATGCCGGCGCCGACTTCGCGCAGCGCGCGTGACTGCTCATAAACCTGGACGTCGAAGCCGGCCTTAAGCAGCGACAGTGCCGCCGCCGAGCCGCCGATGCCGCCGCCGATGACGGCGATGCTCAGTTTTTTGTCAGTCACGCGCCCAGCCGTCGAAATAGTGTCGTGCTGCGATCATATAGCATCGCTGCATATCGCAAATTGCCTGCTTTGAGCAGGTTCAAAGCAGCGAATAAGCCGGTGGTCTGCTTTGGCGGCCGCGCGTTAAGCACGCAAACGCGCCCTCGCGGCCTAATGGCTGCGCGCGGGCGCCTGCAATGCGCTTAGTGCATTCTTGGGACGTCTGCCACCGATCACCTGGGCGTCGCATTTCTCGCCAGTTTTGCAGAAGACGACGCAATCGGTGCCGGGACCGCCATGACAGTCGGTCCCGCAGCCGTACCCGTTGGCGTCTTGCGAAAACTTCCCGCCGGCTTTGTCGCAGACACTTTTGATCTCCTCGGCGGTTTGCTTGGCGAGATGAACGTCACTGGCCAAAGCCGGAGCGCCAAGACCGATAGCGCCAATCAGGATGAGAAAAGCGGCAGAATTTCGCACGGCACCCTCCACTGATGCGCGTCGTCCCCCGCCGCTATATTAGGCGCAATGTTCCGAGAATTTAAGTCCGCGACAAGCGCGGGCCTAGCGGGCGCTCAAAACTGCTCGTCGGGCATGTCCATCGTTGACGCCGCACCCGACTGGATGCGCGCCAGATGGCTCGCGGTCTCCGGCAGCATGCGCTCCATGAAGAAGCGCGCGGTGACGAGTTTGGCCGAATAGCGCGGCGTCGAGCCGTTCGCCTTCGGCAGCTTGGCGATCGCAGCCTCCGCGATCTTGCACCACATGTAGCCGAGCGCCACCAGGCCGAAGAGGTGCATGTAGTCGTAGGAACCTGCGCCAGCATTGTCCGGCTTGGCCATGGCGTTCTGCATGAACCACATGGAGGCCTGCTGCAGATGGTCAAGCGAGGCGGAAAGCGGCGTGACGAAAGCTTTCATCGCCTCTTCGCCGCTCTTGTCCTTGATGTAGCTTTGCACCTCTTTGAAGAACGCCATCAGCGCGCGGCCGCCATCCTTGCCGAGCTTGCGGCCGACGAGATCGAGCGCCTGGATGCCGTTGGCGCCTTCGTAGATCTGCGCAATGCGCGCATCGCGCACGAATTGCTCCATGCCATGCTCGGCGATGTAGCCGTGACCGCCGAACACCTGCTGAGCCATCACCGTGTTGGCGAAGCCTTGATCGGTGAGCACGCCTTTGATCACCGGCGTGAGCAGGCCCATGTGATCATCGGCGCTCTTGCGTTCCTTGTCGTCCTCGGAGCGATGCGCGACGTCGCTCTTCAGCGCCGTCCACATCACCAGCGCGCGCGCGGCCTCGTTGAAGGCGCGCATGGTCATCAGCGTGCGGCGCACGTCCGGATGCACGATGATCGGATCGGCCGCCTTGTCGGGATATTTCACGCCGGAGATGGCGCGGCCTTGCAGGCGCTCTTTGGCGTAGATGACGGCGTTCTGATAGGCGACTTCCGATTGCGCGAGGCCTTGCACGCCGACGCCAAGGCGGGCCTCGTTCATCATGACAAACATGGCGTTGAGGCCGCGGTTCTCCTCGCCAATCAGCCAGCCGACGGCGCCGTCATAATTCATGACGCAGGTGGCGTTGCCGTGAATGCCCATCTTCTCTTCAAGCGAGCCGCAGGTGACGCCATTGTGTGCGCCCAGCGCGCCGTCGTAGCCAACCATGATCTTGGGCACTACGAACAGCGAGATGCCCTTGGTGCCAGCCGGCGCGCCTTCGATGCGCGCGAGCACCAGATGGATGATGTTCTCGGCGAGATCATGCTCGCCGGCCGAGATGAAGATCTTGGTGCCGGTGATCTTGTAGCTGCCGTCGGCCTGCTTGACCGCCTTGGTGCGCAGCAGGCCGAGGTCCGTGCCGCAATGCGGCTCGGTCAGGTTCATGGTGCCGGTCCATGTGCCCTCGACCATCGTCGGCAGATATTTCTGCTTGAGCGCGGGCGAAGCATGCGCCAGCAGCGCGGCGATAGCGCCTTGCGTCAGCCCGGGATACATGGCGAAAGCCATGTTGGCCGAGCAGAGAAATTCGTTGACCACCTCGGTGAGCGTCGCCGGCAGGCCCTGGCCGCCGAATTCGGCTGGCACCGAAATGCCGATCCAGCCGCCTTCCGCCACCTGCTTATAAGCATCCTTGAAACCCGTAGGTGTAGTGACGTTGCCGTCTTCGTGGCGGGTGCAGCCTTCTTTGTCGCCAACCCGGTTCAAGGGTGTGAGCACCTCTTCCGAGAACTTGGCGGCCTCGCGCAGCACCGCCTCGACGACATCGGGCGAGGCGTCGGCAAAGCCCGGCAGATTGCCATAGCGGTCGAGATGGAAGACGTCGTTCAGCAGGAACAGCGCATCGTCCACGGGTGCTTTGTAGGTCGGCATCGATCCCTCCGGCGCCGCTCAATGAGCGGGCTTAACAACTCGTTAACTATTGAACGGTTGCGACCGATGTGAGACGGCCGCGGCGTTCCCCCACCCCACCACCATGGCGCATGGCGCTTACAGCCGCGTTAAGGCGTGAAACGGGAAACCGCACGGAAAATCCGGCACTTCTGCCCGATCATTAACCCCTTTTTTACCGTGGACGGCAAAAGTCGCAGTTCGAGGACTGCGGACCGCGCCTGTATCCACCCGCCGTTAACGTGTGCCGGCTCCACGCAAAGCCGGCGGCATCGTTGGCGCCTCCACTCTCAACGTGGTGCGAGCATGAAATTTGGCGTGCCGTGGAGCGTGAAAGGGATAAGGCCCGAGGCCCGCGAGACGGCACGAGAAGCGGCGCGCCGGGCGGGCGTGCCGTTGAGCGAATGGCTCAACGCCGTGATCCTGCAGCAGGCCGAGGAACAAGGCATCGACCCGCACGCGCATGACGATGACGGCGCCGATGGCGACTACGGCGACGTGCAACAACGCCTCGACGATCTTTCACGCCGCATCGAGCAGATGAACCGCAGCGGACCGGCGGCCTATGCACCGCCGCCACGCCACGCGCG
>Ga0335081_10002699_pt1 | contig 27930 bp, 32 predicted proteins | sample Lox_Sample_35_FD_206713 | JGI IMG/M metagenome (GOLD analysis project Ga0335081, IMG submission 206713) | Soil microbial communities from Loxahatchee National Wildlife Refuge, Florida, United States - Lox_Sample_3.5 | ecosystem: Environmental > Terrestrial > Soil > Wetlands | place: USA...
TCGCGGTCGGGCGATATCAAATCCTTCATCAGCACAGTGCGAATGCCGAAAACCAGCCTTTGAAAGCAGGGGCCTCGACACTCAGCCGCACGGATCTGATCACGTTCAAATAGCGCGGTCAGGGTGCCATGACGCGTGGCATTGTACACCGCCGCATTACGCCGCGGCTTGCTTGCCCCACAGTGCGGCAGTAGCGATGCGCGCGCCCTCGGCTAACGACTTCAGCTTCGCCCACATGATCGAGGGATGAACGCGGCGGGCGAACGGGCTTTGCGCGAAGCCGCAATCGGTGCCGCCCATGACATTCTCGCGCCCGACGATTTTGGCGAGCCGCACGATGCGTTCGGCCACGAGTTCGGGATGCTCGACGATATTGGTGGCGTGCGAGATCACGCCGGGAATCAGCACCTGACCGGGGCGCAGTTTCACCGTCTCCCACACCCGCCATTCGTGGGCGTGGCGCGGATTGGCCGCCTCGAACGAGTAGGCGCCGACGCGCACCTGGAGGACGAGGTCGATGATGTCTTTCAGCGGCACATCGAAGGCGTGCGGTCCGTTCCAGCTGCCCCAACAGATGTGGTAGCGCGAGCGCTCTTCCGGGATGCCGGCCAACGCGCGATTGAGCGCCGCAATGCGCAATTCGGCCCAGTGCAGGTAATCGGCCTTGCTCATCGGCGGCACCATCCGCTCGTACATGTAGGGCAGGAAGGCGTCGTCGACCTGCACATAAAGGCCGGCGTCGACGATCGCCTGATACTCTTCATGCAGCGCATCGGCGAGCGCCATCAGATAGGTTTCCTCGTCCTTGTAGTGCTCGATCTTGGCGCCGGGCAGCGCGCTTGCCGGCGCGACCACCGGCAGAAAGCCGGCGAGCGCAGGGTGCTTGGCCTGCGCTTTGGCGACAGCCGCCTTCAGGTTCGCTATGTCGCGGGTGACCTGCTGCTTGGAATATTTGATCGGGCCGTTGATGACGACGCGATTGCCGAGCCGCTTGGCGAGCCCGGTGGCGGCGTCGTACTCGGCGTAGAACTCGGCGAAGGCCTGGTGGTCGCGGCCGCCGCCCATCGACGACATCGGGTCCGCCATTTCTTCGGCAGTCGCGGCGCGTATCGTAATGCCCGACAGCCGCTTGAAGATGTAGAAAGCCCAGTTGACCCCTTTGGCGAACTCGCCGTCGCTGACGATGTCGATGCCGACGTCGGCCTGTTGGCGGACCACTTCGGCGATGGATTCAGTGAGGCAGGTTTCGAACGCCGCTTCGTCGTAAGGCTTGCCGTCCTCGATCGCGCGCCAGAATTCGATCAGCTTCGGCGGCCGGATCAGGCTGCCGACATGGGTGGTGAGGATGCGATCGGCGTTCTGTGGCATAGCGGCCCTCCCTCATTTTGATCATCATGCTATGCCGGAGTGAGGCTTTGGCAAAGCGCGGGAGGGTTGCTATGGCGGCCAATGAGCCGGTCGAGAAGAATGGCGCATGTCACTGCGGGACCGTGCGATTTCGCGTGAAATTGACAGACGGCTTTAACAACGTCCGTCGCTGCACCTGCTCGTATTGCCGGATGCGGGGCGGGGTCGTGGTCTCGGCAAACGTTGGCGATCTGGTGTTTCAGTGCGGCGAAGACGCGCTGACGCTTTATCAATTCAACACGCGCGTCGCGCAGCACTATTTCTGCTCCAAGTGCGGCATCTATACCCACCACCGGCGCCGCTCGAATCCAAATGAGCTGAGCATCAGTGTGGCTTGCCTTGAAGGCGTGAGTCCGTTCGATTTCGACGACATCCCGGTCATCGACGGGGTCAACCACCCGACCGACCGGGGCGCCACACCGGGCACCGGTTATCGGATCGCCGGCCACCTGCGCTTTGTTCGCGGCGATGCCGCGTCGCCTTGAGCGCGCTCAGCCTGGCACGCGGCCCTTCGCGGCGCTGGCCCGCGCCTTGTAGGCGATCCTGCCGGATCGGTCCCTGGGCAGATGCTCGCGCAGGTACGCTTTGACCCGCTCCACGTCTGCGGCGGTCATGGTCCGCAGATATTGCACCGTGGTATTGGCGAGCGCGGTCTGGCTCGTCCAATACGTATCGAAATCCGGATAGGACACGTCGATTTCGATCATGCGCGTATCGGCGTCATCGAGCGATGCCGCCTTGAAAATTCTATCCAGCGCCTCGCGTTTTGAATTTTCGTGCCCCTGCATATGAACGACAGTCACGCCGGCGGCTTCGATCGCCTCGCGCAGCGGCTGCTGTGGCGAGCCGCCGTTGGTGAAATCCCACACGTAGGTCCCGATCGTTCCACCGGGCTTCACAACACGTTTCATCTCGGCGATGGCCTTGGCCGGATCGGGGATGAAGGTTATGACGAGCGCCATCGCGGCGGCATCGAATTCGCCCGCGCCGAACGGCAGCGCCTGGGCATCGCCGACCTGAAATTTCACTGCCTTTGCGGCGGGCGTTGTGCGCGCGTAGACAATCTGGTCCGCGGACGGATCGATGGCGGAAACCTCACGTGGCGCACAGCGGTCGAGCAGCAGTTGGGTAAAGGCGCCGGTGCCGCATCCGATGTCGGCCCAGCGCAGGCCAGGCGGCAGGTTGAGCCAGTCCAGGAAAACCTCGCCGGCGGCCCGGCTCCAGCGGCCCATCATTCGCTCATAGGCCTCGCCATCGGTGAAAAAGCTGTTGGTTTCCGTCATTAAGCTCTCCCAACGCCGATCGGGTTTTGATCAGCGCACATATCAGCACAATTCTTGCCTGCAACAGTCAGAATCTCCTTGGCAAAGCCCGAACGAGGGGCTAAATAAGCGCCATGGGCGTGCCGGCCCGGTTTGTCGGCACGCCTTTGTGCGCTTCTCAAAAACCTAAAGGTGAGCCGCTTCTTAGACCTGGTCCGGTGTGGATTAATCTAAGACGCGGAGGAGCTTGGCGGAATTTGGGGGTGCGTCCTGTCCAAGACTGCAGGCGCCGGCAACGGCTTAAGTCGCAAGAACCTGCATAGACGGGTGTAGACCGGGACCTCCTCCCTTCCTTCCCGAGCCGGGAGGAAGGGTGGAGGCCTTCGGTTCTAACCTCGACGGCCCGGAACAGCCCGCAAAGGCTGCGCCGGTGGGCAGGGTACCTGGCGGCGTGACCGCCAACCGGAGAGAGAACTTGGATCGCGCGGCAAAAAGCGAACTCGTCAACACCCTCGGCGAGGTCTTCAAATCCACCACGGTCGTCGTCGTCGCCCATTATTCGGGTCTGACGGTCGCCCAGATGCAGACTCTGCGACGGCAGATGAAGCAGGCGGGCGCGAGCGTGAAGGTGGCGAAGAACCGCCTGGCCAAGATCGCTCTGGAAGGCTCCGACGTCGCCTCGATTGCGCCGTTGCTCAAGGGACCGGCCCTGATCGCCTACTCGGGTGATCCGGTGGCGGCGCCTAAGGTGGCGGTCGATTTCGCCAAGACGAACGAGCAATTCGTCATTCTTGGCGGCGCAATGGGCACGACCGCGCTCGACCCCAACGGGGTCAAGGCGCTGGCCGCGCTGCCGTCGCTCGATGAACTGCGCGCGAAGATCGTCGGCCTGATCCAGGCGCCGGCGACCAAGATCGCTCAGCTCGTCAATGCGCCGGCCGCCAAGGTCGCTCGTGTGGTCCAGGCGTATGCCTCAAAGAGCGGAGAAGGCGCGGCGGCGTGAACGCGCTTTCCGCATCACAACGGTTAGAATTGAAGGACTGAACTCATGGCTGATCTGCAGAAAATCGTAAACGACCTCTCCAGCCTCACGGTGCTGGAGGCTTCCGAGTTGGCGAAGCTCCTCGAGGAGAAGTGGGGCGTATCGGCTGCCGCCGCGGTTGCGGTCGCGGCCGGTCCCGCAGCGGCTGCCGCGCCGGCCGCCGAGGAGAAGACCGAGTTCACGGTCGTGCTGGCGGCTGCCGGCGAGAAGAAGATCGAGGTCATTAAAGAAGTGCGCGCCATCACCGGCCTGGGCCTGAAAGAGGCCAAGGACCTGGTCGAGGGTGCGCCGAAGCCGGTCAAGGAAGGCGTCAACAAGGACGACGCCGGCAAGATCAAGGCGCAGCTCGAAAAAGTCGGCGCCAAGGTTGAGTTGAAATAGGGGAATGCCTATTTCAACGAAATCCCCGGAGCAGCGAGATCCTGGGATTCCGTAAGGTTTTAAGGCGTGGATGGCCGGTCAAGCCCGGCCATGACGAGTGGAAAGTGCAGCGTGGTCCGGTCTGCAGCCGGATCACCAAGATGTGAGAATCGGGCGTCCGACGCCTGTCCCGACGGTCGCGATGGATTGCGGCCTTCTGGAGAGTCGTCTTGGTCGCCTCGACGTCCCGGATCCGCACAGGGTTCGGGCGCGATGGTTTGAGCCGGCGGGGTTCAAACATCGCGGTTCGATTGAGCGAGAGGACATGATGGCGCAGACGTTTATCGGTCGGAAGCGCGTACGGAAGTTTTTCGGAAAAATCGAGGAAGTCGCGGAGATGCCGAACCTCATTGAGGTTCAGAAGGCATCCTACGACCAATTCCTCCTGGTGAAGGAGCCGGAAGGCGGCCGGCCCAACGAGGGCCTTCAGGCCGTCTTCAAATCGGTATTCCCGATCTCCGATTTTTCGTCGACCTCGATGCTCGAGTTTGTGAAATACGAATTCGAAGCGCCGAAATACGACGTCGACGAGTGCCGCCAGCGTGGCATGACCTACGCGGCGCCGCTGAAGGTCACGCTCCGGCTCATCGTGTTCGATATCGACGAAGAGACCGGCGCCAAGTCGGTCAAGGACATCAAAGAGCAAGACGTCTACATGGGCGACATCCCGCTCATGACCAACAACGGCACGTTCATCGTCAACGGTACCGAGCGCGTGATCGTCTCGCAGATGCACCGTTCGCCGGGCGTGTTCTTCGACCACGACAAGGGCAAGACCCACTCGTCGGGCAAGCTGTTGTTCGCCGCCCGTATCATTCCGTATCGCGGCTCCTGGCTCGATATCGAGTTCGACGCCAAGGACATCGTCTACGCGCGCATCGACCGCCGCCGCAAAATCCCGGTGACGTCGCTGCTGTTCGCGCTCGGGCTGAGCGGCGAAGAAATCCTCAATACCTTCTACAAGCAGGTGCCCTACAAGCGAGCCAAGGACGGCTGGCGTGTGCCGTTCGATGCCAATCGGCTGCGCGGCTACAAGGCGATCAACGACTTGGTCGATGCCGACACCGGCAAGGTCGTGCTCGAAGCCGGCAAGAAGCTCACCGTGCGCCAGGCGCGGCAGCTTGCCGAGAAAGGCCTCAAGGCCCTGCGGCTGTCGGATGAAGAGCTTTACGGCCAGTACCTCGCCGAGGACCTGGTCAATCCGAAGACCGGCGAAATCTACGCCGAAGCCGGCGAAGAGATCACCGAGAAGAATCTCAAGCTGCTCAACGAGCAGGGCTACAAGGAGCTGCCGCTCCTCAACATCGATCATGTCAACGTCGGCGCTTACATCCGCAACACGCTGGCAATCGACAAGAACATGACGCGCGAGGACGCGCTGTTCGACGTCTACCGCGTCATGCGTCCCGGCGAGCCGCCGACGATCGACACGGCGTCGACGATGTTCAACTCGCTGTTCTTCGATCCGGAGCGTTACGACCTGTCCGCGGTCGGCCGGGTGAAGATGAACATGCGGCTCGATCTTGATGCGCCGGACACGATGCGCGTGCTCCGCAAGGAGGACGTCATCGCGGTCATCCGCACGCTCGTCGACCTGCGCGACGGCAAGGGCGAGATCGACGACATCGACCATCTCGGCAATCGCCGGGTGCGTTCGGTCGGCGAACTGATGGAAAATCAGTATCGCATCGGCCTGCTGCGCATGGAGCGCGCCATCAAGGAGCGCATGTCATCGGTCGATATCGACACGGTGATGCCGCAGGATCTGATCAACGCCAAGCCGGCGGCGGCGGCGGTGCGCGAGTTCTTCGGCTCGTCGCAGCTCTCGCAGTTCATGGATCAGACCAATCCGCTGTCGGAGATCACCCACAAGCGGCGCCTGTCGGCCCTCGGCCCGGGCGGGCTCACGCGCGAGCGCGCCGGCTTCGAGGTGCGCGACGTGCACCCGACGCATTACGGACGCATCTGCCCGATCGAGACGCCGGAAGGGCCGAATATCGGCCTGATCAATTCACTCGCCACCTACGCGCGGGTGAACAAATACGGCTTTGTCGAAACGCCGTACCGCAAGGTCAAGGACGGCCGCGTCACCGACGAGGTGATCTATCTGTCGGCCATGGAGGAGGGACGCTACACCGTAGCCCAGGCCAACTCGGCGATCGACGCCAAGGGCCGCTTCACCGACGATCTCGTGGTCGTGCGCCATGCCGGCGACGTGCAACTCCTCCCGCCGGACAAGGTCGACTTCATGGACGTGTCGCCGAAGCAGCTTGTTTCGGTGGCCGCAGCCCTCATTCCGTTCCTCGAGAACGACGACGCCAACCGTGCGCTCATGGGCTCCAACATGCAGCGTCAGGCGGTGCCGCTGGTGCGCGCCGAGGCGCCGTTCGTCGGCACCGGCATGGAAGGCGTGGTCGCCCGCGACTCCGGCGCCGCCATCGCGGCGCGCCGCACCGGCGTGGTCGATCAGGTCGACTCCACTCGTATCGTCATCCGCGCCACCGACGAGCCCGACCCGACCAAGCCGGGCGTCGACATCTATCGGCTGATGAAATTCCAGCGCTCCAACCAGAACACCTGCATCAACCAGCGGCCGCTGGTGAAAGTGGGCGATCAGGTCAAGAAGGGCGACATCATCGCCGACGGTCCGTCGACCGATCTCGGCGAGCTCGCGCTCGGCCGCAACGTGCTGGTCGCGTTCATGCCGTGGAATGGCTACAACTTCGAGGACTCGATCCTGCTCTCCGAGCGGATCGTCAAGGACGACGTCTTCACTTCGATCCACATCGAGGAATTCGAAGTGATGGCACGCGACACCAAGCTCGGCCCCGAAGAGATTACCCGCGACATTCCGAACGTCTCGGAGGAGACGCTGAAGAATCTCGACGAGGCCGGCATCGTCTATATCGGCGCCGAGGTTCGCGCCGGCGACATCCTGGTCGGCAAGATCACGCCGAAGGGCGAAAGCCCGATGACGCCGGAAGAGAAGCTCTTGCGCGCCATCTTCGGCGAGAAGGCCTCCGACGTGCGCGACACCTCATTGCGGGTGCCGCCGGGCGTCCAGGGCACGGTCGTCGAAGTGCGCGTGTTCAATCGTCACGGCGTCGAGAAGGACGAGCGCGCGCTCGCCATCGAGCGCGAAGAGATCGAACGGCTCGCCAAGGACCGCGACGACGAGCAGGCGATCCTCGATCGCAACGTCTATGGCCGCCTCGCCGAACTGCTCGAGGGCCGCCAGGGCGTGGCCGGGCCGAAGGGCTTCAAGAAGGACACCAAGATCACCCGCGCGATCCTGGAAGAGTACCCGCGCTCGCAGTGGTGGCTGTTCGCTTCGCCCAACGACAAGATCATGGCGGAGATCGAGGCCATCCGTAAGCAGTACGACGAATCGAAGAAGCGGCTGGAACAGCGCTTCCTCGACAAGGTCGAAAAACTGCAGCGCGGCGACGAACTGCCGCCGGGCGTCATGAAGATGGTCAAGGTCTTCGTCGCCGTGAAGCGCAAGATCCAGCCCGGCGACAAGATGGCCGGCCGTCATGGCAACAAAGGCGTGGTGTCGAAGATCGTGCCGCTCGAGGACATGCCGTTCCTCGCCGACGGTACGCCGGTCGACATCGTGCTCAATCCGCTCGGCGTGCCGAGCCGCATGAATGTCGGGCAGATCCTGGAGACCCATCTGGGCTGGGCCTGCGCCGGCCTTGGCCTGAAGATCGGCCACGCCGTCGATCTCTACAACAGCAAGCACGATGCGAAGCCGCTGAAGGAGCTGCTGCGCAAAGTCTACGGCGAGGAAGAGACCATCAAGTCGCTGGACGAGAAGGGTCTCATCGAGCTCGGCTCCAATCTGCGCCACGGCGTGCCGATTTCGACGCCGGTGTTCGACGGCGCCAAAGAGGCGGATATCGAGCACATGCTCGATCTCGCCGGTCTCGACCATTCCGGACAGGTGACCCTGTTCGACGGCCGCACCGGCGAGGCGTTCGACCGTCAGGTCACGGTCGGGCACATCTACATGCTTAAGCTGCATCACCTCGTCGACGACAAGATCCACGCCCGCTCGATCGGTCCCTACAGCCTCGTCACCCAGCAGCCGCTGGGCGGTAAGGCGCAATTCGGCGGCCAGCGGTTCGGCGAAATGGAGGTGTGGGCGCTCGAAGCCTACGGCGCCGCTTACACGCTGCAGGAAATGCTGACGGTGAAGTCGGACGACGTCGCCGGCCGCACCAAGGTCTACGAATCGATCGTGCGCGGCGACGACGCGTTCGAGTCCGGCATTCCGGAATCGTTCAACGTCCTGGTCAAGGAGATGCGCTCGCTCGGACTAAACGTCGACCTGCATAACTCGAAGCAGCAGCGCGGCGGCACCGGCGAAGTCGCCGAGGCGGCGGAATAGTACGGCGCGTCATGCCCGGTTTTGTGCCGGGCATCCCGATACGAAGGCACTGCCTTCATCAGCGAGATGGCCGGGACTGGCCCGGCCATGACGAACAGAAGATAGCGACAGCGGCCGATACGATCGGCAAGCGGAGAAGACGATGAACCAAGAGATCATGAATCTTTTCAGCCCGCAGGTGCCGGCTCAGGTCTTCGACCAGATCCGGATTTCAATCGCGAGCCCGGAAAAGATTCTGTCCTGGTCTTACGGCGAGATCAAAAAGCCGGAGACCATCAATTACCGCACCTTCAAGCCAGAGCGCGACGGTCTGTTCTGCGCACGCATCTTTGGGCCAATCAAGGACTACGAATGCCTGTGCGGCAAGTACAAGCGGATGAAATACAAGGGCATCATCTGCGAGAAATGCTCGGTCGAGGTGACGCTGTCGCGCGTGCGGCGCGAGCGCATGGGCCACATTGAGCTGGCGGCTCCGGTCGCGCACATCTGGTTCTTGAAATCGCTGCCGAGCCGCATCGGTCTCTTGCTCGACATGACACTCAAGGACCTCGAGCGCATCCTGTATTTCGAATACTACGTTGTCATCGAGCCGGGCACCACCACGCTGAAGGAAGGCCAGCTGCTGTCCGAAGACGAGTACGTCAAGGCGCAGGACCAACTCGGCCCCGACACGTTCACGGCAATGATCGGCGCGGAAGCGATCCGCGAGATGCTCAAGGCGCTCGATCTGGAAAAGATGGCGGCTGACCTCCGTCAGGAGATCCTGGAGTCGAAGTCGGAGCTAAAGCCCAAGAAGCTCGCCAAGCGGCTCAAGCTGATCGAGGCCTTCATCCAGTCCGGCAACAAGCCGGAATGGATGATCCTGACGCACGTGCCGGTGATCCCGCCCGATCTGCGCCCGCTGGTGCCGCTCGACGGCGGCCGCTTCGCCACCTCCGACCTCAACGACCTCTATCGGCGCGTCATCAACCGCAACAACCGTTTGAAGCGGCTGATCGAACTGCGCGCGCCCGACATCATCATCCGCAATGAGAAGCGGATGCTGCAGGAGGCCGTCGACGCGCTGTTCGATAACGGCCGCCGCGGCCGGGTCATCACCGGCGCCAACAAACGGCCGCTGAAGTCGCTCGCCGACATGCTCAAGGGCAAGCAGGGCCGGTTCCGGCAGAACCTGCTCGGCAAGCGCGTCGACTATTCGGGCCGCTCGGTCATCGTGGTCGGCCCCGAGCTGAAACTGCATCAGTGCGGGCTGCCGAAGAAGATGGCGCTCGAACTGTTCAAGCCGTTCATCTATTCGCGGCTCGATGCCAAGGGTCTGTCGACCACGGTGAAGCAGGCCAAGAAGCTGGTGGAGAAAGAAAAGCCCGAAGTCTGGGATATCCTGGACGAGGTGATCCGCGAGCATCCGGTGCTGCTCAACCGCGCACCGACGCTGCACCGTCTCGGCATCCAGGCGTTCGAGCCGGTGCTGATCGAGGGCAAGGCGATCCAGCTGCATCCGCTCGTCTGCGCGGCATTCAACGCCGACTTCGACGGCGACCAGATGGCGGTGCACGTGCCGCTGTCGCTGGAAGCCCAGCTCGAAGCGCGCGTGCTGATGATGTCGACCAACAACATCCTGCACCCGGCGAACGGCGCGCCGATCATCGTGCCGTCGCAGGATATCGTGCTCGGCCTCTACTATCTCTCGATCGTGGCCGACAACGGCCCCGGCCAGTTCAAGCTCGAACTGCATACCGAGGAGCAGCTTAAGCAGGATCCGAAGAAGCGGAATATCGTCCAGGGTTATTTCCGCAACGTCAGCGAAGTCGAGCATGCGCTCGCGGAAAAGACCGTCGGCCTGCACAGCAAGATCAGATACTCCTGGCAGGGCGTCGACGAGAACGGCAAGACGTTCCGCAAGACGTACGATACGACGCCGGGCCGCGTGCTGTTGGGTGAAGTGCTGCCCAAGCACGTCAAGGTACCGTTCGACCTCGTCAACAAGCTGATGACGAAGCGCGAAATCTCGTCGATGATCGATACGGTCTACCGCCACTGCGGTCAGAAGGAGACGGTGATCTTCTGCGACCGCGTGATGGCGCTCGGCTTCTATCACGCGTTCAAGGCCGGCATTTCGTTCGGCAAGGACGACATGGTGGTGCCGCACTCGAAGCGAAAAATCGTCGAAGACACGCGCGAGCAGGTGAAGGACTTCGAGCAGCAATACAACGACGGCGTCATCACCCAGGGCGAGAAATACAACAAAGTCGTTGATGCCTGGTCGAAATGCACCAAGCGCATCGCCGATGAGATGATGAAGGAGATCTCCGCGTCTCGTCCCGGCACCGGCAAGAACGCCGAGGCGCAGGTCAACTCGATCTACATGATGGCCCATTCCGGCGCCCGCGGTTCGAGCGAGCAGATGCGTCAGCTCGCCGGCATGCGCGGTCTGATGGCGAAGCCGTCAGGTGAGATCATCGAGAGCCCGATCATTTCCAACTTCAAGGAAGGGCTCTCCGTGCTCGAGTATTTCAACTCGACCCACGGCGCGCGCAAAGGCCTCGCCGATACGGCGTTGAAGACGGCCAACTCCGGCTATCTGACCCGGCGTCTGGTCGACGTGGCGCAGGACTGCATCATCACGACGGAAGACTGCGGCACCACGCAGGGCATCAAGGTGCGGGCCATCATCGATGCCGGCACCGTCGTGGCCTCGCTGGCAAGCCGCATTCTCGGCCGCACCACGGCCGAGGACGTGCGCTCGCCGTCGGGCAGCGAAGTGCTGGTGCCGAACGGCACGCTGCTCGATGAGAGAGACATCGAGCGGATCGTCAACGGCGGGGTCCAGGAGGTGCGCATCCGTTCGGTGCTCACCTGCGAGACAACGAGCGGTGTCTGCGCCCTGTGCTACGGGCGCGATCTCGCCCGCGGCACGCCGGTCAATATGGGCGAGGCGGTGGGCGTCATCGCCGCCCAGTCGATCGGCGAACCGGGCACGCAGCTGACGATGCGGACGTTCCACATCGGCGGCGCGGCGCAGCTCTCCGAGCAGTCGTTCGTCGAGTCGAACTTCGAAGGCACCGTCAAGATCAGGAACAAGAACGTCGTCCGCAACTCGGACGGCGCCGATATCGTCATGAGCCGCAACCTCGTGGTCGCGGTGGTCGATCCGGACGGCACCGAGCGCGCGACGCATCGCATCCCTTACGGGGCGCGGCTGCGGGTCGAGGACGATGCCCACATCGCCCGCGGCCAGCGTATCGCCGAATGGGATCCGTACACCCGGCCGATTCTCACCGAGGTCGAGGGGCATGTCGGCTTCGAAGACCTGATCGAGGGTCAGTCGATGTCGGAAACGCTCGACGAGACCACCGGCATTGCCAAGCGTTCGGTGATCGATTGGCGGACCGGCTCGAGCCGCAATCAGGCGGACCTGCGGCCGGCTCTGGTGCTCAAGGGCAAGGACGGCAAGATCCTGAAGCTCGCCCGCGGCGGCGACGCGCGCTACATCCTCGCCGTGGACGCCATCATCTCGGTCGATCCGGACGGTCATGTGAAGGCGGGCGACGTCATCGCCCGCATCCCGACCGAGAGCGCCAAGACGCGCGACATCACCGGCGGTCTGCCGCGTGTTGCCGAGCTGTTTGAGGCGCGGCGGCCGAAGGAGTCGGCGGTCATCGCCGAGATTTCCGGCACGGTGCGCTTTGGCCGCGACTACAAAAACAAGCGGCGCATCACCATCGAGCCTGTCAACAAGGACGAAGAGGCCAAGGAGTATCTCGTCCCCAAGGGCAAGCACATCCACCTGCAGGATGGCGACGTCATCGAGAAGGGCGATTACATCGTCGAAGGCAATCCGGCGCCGCACGACATCCTGGCGATCAAGGGGGTCGAGGAGCTCGCGGGCTACCTCGTCAACGAGATCCAGGACGTCTACCGGCTGCAGGGCGTGGCGATCAACGACAAGCACATCGAAGTGATCGTGCGGCAGATGCTGCAGAAGGTTGAGATCGACGACTCGGGCGAGACCGATATGATCCAGGGCGATCAGATCGATCGCATCGAGTTTGACGAGATCAACGCCCGGGCGGTCGAGGAAGGCAAGAAGCCGGCGGTGGCCCATCCGGTGCTGCTCGGCATCACCAAGGCCTCGCTGCAGACCCGCTCGTTCATCTCGGCGGCGTCGTTCCAGGAGACCACGCGCGTGCTGACCGAGGCTGCCGTCAACGGCAAGGCCGACACGCTCGACGGACTCAAGGAGAACGTCATCGTTGGCCGGCTGATCCCGGCCGGTACCGGCGCGATGATGAACAAGGTCCGCGAGATCGCAATCAAACGCGACCAGCTCATCCTCGCCGAGCGCGAGAAGGAAGCGGCGATCAAGGCCGAAGCCTCGGCCGAGCCGGCGGCGCTGCCGGCCGCGGAGTAATCGCGCGGAAACGACAAGTCGAAGGGCCGCCCACGTGGCGGCCCTTTTGTTTGCGGGAAACAAGAGGAGGGCAGTCGCGATGGATCTGAAAATCCTCAGTGGCGGTGCGATGCAAGGGCTCATGGCCGAGGCGGTGCCGTTGTTCGAGCGCAGCGGTGGCTGCAAGGTCGCCGTCGAGATTGGGCTGACCTCGGCGTTAAGGAAAGCGATTGCGGACGGCGCAGTGTTCGATATCGCCTTGTTGCCGCGGCCGGACATCGATGCCCTGGCTCGGGATGGCAGGATCGCCGCTGCCAGCGTGGCCAACATCGCCCGCTCGGCAATCGGCGTTGCGGTGCGCGCCGGCGCTCCAAAGCCCGATATTTCGAGCGTCGACGCATTCAAGCGCGCCATCATGCAGGCGTCTTCCGTGACATACAGTGATGGGCCGAGCGGACTCTACATCGCCGGTCTCATGGGCCGGCTTGGGCTGGCTGAGGCGATAAAATCCAAGACCAAATTGACCACCGGTCCCGTCGCCGAGCTCCTCGCACGCGGGGAGGCCGAACTCGGCCTGCAGCAAATCGTGGCGATCCTGCCGGTCAAGGGCGCGGACCTGGTTGGTCCGCTGCCGAGTGAACTGCAGAACATCATCGTGTACGCCGCCGGTACCTCGGCTGCTGCCCAACAAAGCGCCGAGGCCGGTGATTTGATCAGGTTTTTGGCGACGCCCGAGGTGGTGCGCATCATCCGCGCCAAGGGCCTGGAGCCAGGCTGAGGGCAGGCCGCCGAACGCTGCAGATGTGCTTGCGCCATCGCGCTTTTTCGCCCGGATCGTCTTGACTTCGCCGTACTGCGCCGATACATACGCCACACTTTTCGGCAGGCGGTGAGCTTCGCCCGTCGGAACGGCCTGCCGGGTCCCATTTAAGTCATTGAAAGTCGTTCACTTTCTCGACCGGGACGCGGCGTGACGCCTCGACACAAGCAGGCTCAAACGCTGCCTCTGACTTAAGACGAAGTCAGATCTTGGAGCATGACCGCGGTCGCAAGCCCGCGGTCCTCTGCGACGACCAAGCGCCCCTCCGCAACGGGAAGCGGATGGCGCGATTTGGCTTTGCGTGAAGGATTCACGCCTTGGCGCGCGAGCCCAGGCATAGCAACGGGGCAGGGCCCCGCTCGGAAGCGAGACGGAACGGATGCCGACGGTCAACCAGCTCATTCGCAAGCCGCGCGTCGTGCAGCATGCGAAAAAGAAAGTGCCGGCCTTGCAGCAGTCGCCGCAGAAGCGCGGCGTCTGCACGCGCGTCTACACGACGACGCCGAAGAAGCCGAATTCGGCGCTGCGCAAGGTCGCCAAGGTGCGCCTCACGAACGGCTTCGAGGTTATCGGCTACATCCCCGGCGAGGGCCATAACCTGCAGGAGCACTCGGTAGTGATGATCCGCGGCGGCCGCGTGAAGGACCTTCCGGGCGTGCGCTATCACATTCTGCGCGGCGTGCTCGATACCCAGGGCGTCAAGAACCGCAAGCAGCGCAGGTCGAAATACGGAGCCAAGAGGCCGAAATAGTCGGCCTCTTTGTGTTCATAAGGAACGAGAGACGAAGGAAATTACCAGATGTCCCGCCGCCACAGGGCTGATAAGCGCGATATCCTGCCGGACCCGAAGTTCGGGAATATCGTCGTCAGCAAATTCATGAACTCGGTGATGCACGCCGGCAAGAAGTCGGTGGCGGAGAATATCGTCTACGGCGCGCTCGACATCATCGAGGGCAAGACCCGGCAGAATCCGATCGCGGTATTCGAGCAGGCGCTCGACAACGTCATGCCGACGATCGAGGTGCGCTCCCGCCGCGTCGGCGGCGCCACCTATCAGGTACCGGTCGAAGTGCGCAGCTCGCGGCGCCAGGCGCTCGGCATCCGCTGGATTATTTCCGCGGCGCGCGACCGCAACGAGAAGACGATGACCGAGCGGCTTTCCGCGGAGCTGCTTGACGCATCCAATAACAGGGGGAACGCCGTGAAGAAGCGCGAGGACACGCACCGGATGGCGGAAGCCAATCGTGCATTCTCGCACTATCGCTGGTGAACCTGGCGACAGCGAAGGAAATTTACCCCCATGCCCCGCAGCCACCCCATCGAAGACTATCGCAACTTCGGCATCATGGCTCACATCGATGCCGGCAAGACGACGACGACCGAGCGCGTCCTGTATTACACCGGCAAGAGCCACAAAATGGGCGAGGTGCACGAAGGCGCCGCGACCATGGACTGGATGGAGCAGGAGCAGGAGCGCGGCATCACGATTACGTCGGCCGCGACGACCGCGTTCTGGAACGGCAAGCGGCTCAACATCATCGACACGCCCGGGCACGTCGATTTCACCATCGAGGTGGAGCGCTCCTTGCGCGTGCTCGACGGCGCGGTATGCGTGCTGGATTCGAACCAGGGCGTGGAACCGCAGACCGAGACGGTCTGGCGGCAGGGCGATCGTTACAACGTGCCGCGCATCGTCTTCTGCAACAAGATGGACAAGATCGGCGCGGATTTCTTCCAGTGCCTGAAAGACATTGTCGATCGCCTTGGCGCCAAGCCGGTGGCGATCCAGCTGCCGATCGGCGCCGAGAACCAGTTCAAAGGCATCATCGATCTGGTTCGCATGGTAGGCGTGGTGTGGGACGAAGAAACGCTTGGCGCCAAGTATCACGACATTGAAATTCCGGCGGAGCTGAAGGAGCAGGCTCAGGAATATCGCGAGAAGCTCGTAGAAGCTGCGGTCGAACTCGACGACGATGCCATGACCGCCTACCTCGAAGGCAAGGAGCCAGACGAGGCTACGCTGAAGCGTCTCATCCGCAAGGCCACGATCGCCAGCACGTTCTTTCCGGTGCTGTGCGGTTCGGCGTTCAAGAACAAGGGCGTGCAGCCGCTGCTCGACGCCGTGGTCGATTACCTGCCGTCGCCGATCGACGTGCCTCCGGTCAAGGGCATCGATCTCAAAGGCAACGAGATCGAACGCAAGGCGTCCGACACCGAACCGATGTCGACGCTTGCCTTCAAGATCATGGACGATCCGTTCGTCGGCACCATCACCTTCTGCCGGATCTATTCGGGCAAGCTCGAGAGCGGCACCGGCGTGATGAACTCGACCAAGGATCGCAAAGAGCGCGTCGGCCGCATGCTGTTGATGCATGCCAACAATCGCGAGGACATCAAGGAAGCCTTCGCCGGCGACATCGTCGCACTGGCCGGCCTCAAAGAGGTCCGCACCGGCGACACGCTGTGCGATCCGCAGAAGCCGGTGATCCTGGAAAAGATGGAATTCCCCGATCCGGTCATCGAGATCGCCATCGAGCCGAAGTCGAAGGCCGATCAAGAGAAGCTGGGCGTGGCTTTGGCCAAGCTCGTGGCCGAGGACCCATCTTTCCGCGTCTCGACCGATCAGGAATCCGGCCAGACCATCATCAAAGGCATGGGCGAACTCCACCTTGACATCAAGGTCGATATCCTCAAGCGCACCTATAAGGTCGACGCCAATATCGGCGCGCCGCAGGTTGCCTATCGGGAGAAGATCACCCGGCAGGCGACCGTCGATTACACGCATAAGAAGCAGACCGGCGGCCACGGCCAGTTCGCCCGTATCAAGATCGTCGCCGAGCCGGCCGAGCCCGGCGCAGGCTTCGTGTTCGAGAACGAGGTGATCGGTGGTTCGGTGCCGAAAGAGTTCATCCCCGCAGTCGAGAAGGGCCTTGAGGGCCAGTTGTCGTCCGGCGTGCTCGCGAGCTTCCCGGTCGTCGATCTCAAGGTGAGCCTGGTCGACGGTGCCTCGCACGATGTCGACTCATCGTCGATGGCGTTCGAGATCGCCGCTCGCGCCGCGATGCGCGAGGCACTGCAGAAGGGCGGCTCGGTGCTGCTCGAGCCGATCATGAAGGTCGAGGTGGTGACCCCGGAGGACTATACCGGCTCGGTCATCGGCGATCTCAACTCGCGTCGCGGCCAGATTCAAGGCCAGGACATGCGCGGCAACGCCAACGTGATCTCGGCGATGGTGCCGCTCGCTAACATGTTCTCCTACGTCAACAACCTGCGCTCCATGAGTCAGGGGCGCGCCACATTCACCATGCAGTTCGATCACTACGCCGAGGTGCCAAAAGGCGTGGCAGACGAGGTTCAGGCGAAGCTCGCCTGACGATCATTCACACACAGGTTTGCAAACGAGTTCAAGCTAGAGCCGGAACGGAGAGCCCCATGGCCAAGGAAAAATTCCAGCGCAACAAGCCGCATTGCAACATCGGCACGATCGGCCACGTCGATCACGGCAAGACGTCGCTGACGGCAGCGATCACCAAGGTCCTGGCGGAGAAGGGTCAGGCCCAGTACACGGCGTACGACCAGATCGACAAGGCGCCGGAAGAGAAGGCGCGCGGCATCACCATCGCCACCGCGCATGTCGAATATGAGACCGATAAGCGGCACTATGCGCACGTCGACTGCCCTGGGCATGCCGACTACGTGAAGAACATGATCACCGGCGCGGCGCAGATGGACGGCGCCATCCTGGTGGTCAGTGCGGCCGACGGTCCGATGCCGCAGACCCGCGAGCACATTCTGCTCGCGCGTCAGGTCGGCGTGCCGGCGCTCGTCGTGTTTCTCAACAAAGTCGACATGGTTGACGATCCGGAACTCCTTGAGCTCGTCGAGCTCGAGGTTCGCGAACTTTTGTCCAAGTACAATTTCCCCGGCGACAAGATCCCAGTGATTAAGGGCTCGGCCCTGATGGCGCTCGAGGACAAGGATCCGAAGCTCGGCAAGGAAGCGATTTTGGAGCTGATGAAGGCGGTCGACGAGTACATCCCGCAGCCGGAACGTCCAAAGGATCAGCCGTTCCTGATGCCGGTCGAAGACGTGTTCTCGATCTCGGGCCGCGGCACGGTGTGCACCGGCCGTATCGAGCGCGGCGTCATCAAGGTCGGCGAGGAAGTCGAGATCGTCGGCATCAAGCCGACCACCAAGACTACGGTCACCGGCGTCGAGATGTTCCGCAAGTTGCTTGATCAGGGCGAGGCGGGCGACAACGTCGGCTGCCTCTTGCGCGGCACGAAACGCGAAGAGGTGGAACGCGGGCAGGTTCTTTGCAAGCCGGGCTCGGTGAAGCCGCACACCAAGTTCAAGGCCGAGGCCTACATCCTCACCAAGGAGGAGGGCGGACGCCACACGCCGTTCTTCACCAACTATCGGCCGCAGTTCTATTTCCGCACCACGGACGTGACCGGCGTGGTGACGCTGCCGGCTGGCACCGAGATGGTGATGCCTGGCGACAACATCGCCATGGAAGTGACGCTGATCGTGCCGATCGCCATGGAGGAGAAGCTGCGCTTCGCCATCCGCGAGGGCGGCCGCACCGTTGGCGCCGGCGTGGTGGCGAGCATCGTTGAATAGGACAGCCATGTCGTCATGCCCGGCCTCGTGTCGGGCATCTACGACTTAAAGACCAACGGAAGACGTGGATGGCCGGGACGAGCCCGGTCGTGACGGGCAGAAAGACGAACCGATGAACGGCCAGAACATAAGAATCCGGCTCAAGGCGTTCGATCACCGCATCCTCGATGCGTCGACGCGCGAGATCGTCAATACGGCCAAACGCACCGGCGCGCAGGTGCGGGGACCGATTCCGCTGCCGACCAAGATCGAGAAATTCACGGTGAACCGCTCGCCGCATATCGACAAGAAGAGTCGCGAGCAATTCGAAATGCGCACGCACAAGCGTCTGCTCGACATCGTCGATCCGACGCCGCAGACCGTGGATGCGCTGATGAAGCTCGATCTGGCCGCCGGCGTCGACGTCGAGATCAAGCTGTAAGAGCGCGAAAAGGGATTTCGAACATGCGTTCCGGGGTGCTCGCGCAGAAGGTGGGAATGACGCGGCTGTTCACCGAATCCGGTGAACATGTGCCGGTGACGGTGCTTCGCCTCGGCAATTGCCAGGTGGTCGCTCATCGCACCAAAGAGAAGAACGGTTACGTGGCGCTGCAGCTCGGCTCCGGCATGCGCAAGCCGCAGCGCGCGAATCGCGCCGATCGCGGCTATTTTGCCGTCGCCAAGGTCGAGCCCAAGCGCAAGCTTGCCGAGTTCCGCGTCGACGACGATGCGCTCATTCCGATCGGCGCCGAGATCACGGCGGATCATTTCGTCGTCGGCCAGTTTGTCGATGTCACCGGCACCTCGACCGGCAAGGGCTGGGCCGGCGCGATGAAGCGCTGGAATTTCGCAGGTCTGCGCGCCAGCCACGGCGTGTCGATCTCGCACCGCTCGATCGGCGGCACCGGCGGCCGCCAGGATCCGGGCAAAACCTTCAAGAACAAGAAGATGTCGGGTCATCTGGGTGTCGAGCGGGTGACCACGCTCAATCTCAAAGTGGTGCAGACCGACGTCGAGCGGGGCCTCATCCTGGTCGAAGGCGCCGTTCCGGGCGTCAAAGGCGGCTGGATCACGGTGCGCGATGCTGTGAAAAAAAAGCTGCCGGACGGCGTGCCAAAGCCCGGTAAGTTCAAGCTTGCAGACAACGCCGCTGAGGCACCTGTCTCGATTAATGGACAGAGCGGGGAGGGCGCGTGACATGGAGCTGAAAGTCACCACGCTCGACGGCGGCGAAGCCGGATCCGTCACGCTCTCGGACGCGATCTTCGGGCTCGATCCGCGCACCGACATCATTCATCGCTGCGTTGTCTGGCAGCTGGCCAAGCGCCGCGCCGGCACGCACGCGGTCAAGAACCGCGCCGATATCGCCCGCACCGGCAAGAAGATGTACCGGCAGAAGGGCACCGGCTCCGCGCGCCACGGTTCGGCGCGCGTTAATTTGTTCCGTGGCGGCGGCCGCTCGTTCGGACCGCAGGTACGCAGCCACGAGATCGGCCTGCCGAAAAAGGTCCGGGCGCTCGCGCTCAAGCATGCGCTCTCCGCCAAGGCGAAGGATGATGGCATCATCGTCATCGACGCCCTCGCGGTGAAGGACGGCAAGACGAAAGAGCTGCGCTCAAGCTTCGCCAAACTCGGCCTCGCCAACGCGCTGTTCATCGATGGCGCCGAGGTCGCGGCCAGCGTGCGCGCGGCGGCGCGCAATATCCCGAATATCGACGTACTGCCGGTCGCCGGCATCAACGTCTATGACGTCATGCGGCGGCATAAGCTGGTGCTTACCCGCGCCGCGGTCGATGCGCTGGAGGCGCGCTTCAAATGACCACCAGCGATCCGCGCCATTACGACGTCATCCTGTCGCCGGTCATCACCGAGAAGGCGACCAATGCGTCCGAGCACAACAAGGTGATCTTCAAGGTCGCCATGCACGCCACCAAGCCGCAGATCAAGGAAGCGGTGGAGCGGCTGTTCGACGTCAAGGTCAAAAGCGTCAACACGCTTCGCCGGCGCGGCAAGTGGAAGATCTTCAAGGGCCGGGTCGGGCGCACGTCCGATACCAAACGCGCGGTCGTGACCCTGCAAGAGGGCCAGACGATCGACGTGACGACGGGACTGTAAGGGAGCGGCGCGATGGCACTGAAATCCTACAATCCGGTCACGGCGGGCCAGCGTCAGCTGGTGCTTGTCGATCGCTCGGGGCTCTACAAGGGGGCGCCGGTGAAGGCGCTTACCGAAGGCAAGAACTCGACCGGCGGGCGCAACAATTCCGGCTCGATCACCAGCCGCTATCGCGGCGGCGGTCATAAGAAGGCGTATCGCGTCATCGACTTCAAGCGGCGCAAGTTCGACGCGCCAGCGAAGGTCGAGCGGATCGAGTATGATCCGAACCGCACCGGCTTCATCGCGCTGATAAAATATGAAGACGGCACGCTGAATTACATCCTGGCGCCGCAGCGGCTGTCGGCCGGCGACACCGTGGTGTCGGGTGAATATGTCGACGTCAAACCCGGCAACGCCATGCCGGTCGCCAATATTCCGGTCGGCACCATCGTCCACAATATCGAGCTGAAGATTGGCAAGGGCGGCCAGATCGCGCGCTCGGCCGGCACTTACGCGCAGATCGTCGGCCGCGATGGCGAGTATGTGATCCTGCGTCTGAATTCGGGCGAGCAGCGCATGGTACATGGTCACTGCATCGCGACGGTCGGCGCTGTGTCGAATCCGGACAACATGAACGTGTCGATCGGCAAGGCCGGCCGTAACCGTTGGCTGGGTTGGCGCGGCCATGTCCGCGGCGAGACCATGAATCCGGTCGATCATCCGCTCGGCGGCCGCACGCGCGGTGGACGCCATCCGGTGACGCCGTGGGGCAAGCCGACCAAGGGAATGAAGACCCGTAAGAACAAGGCCACCTCTAAATTCATCATGCTGAGCCGCCACGCGCGGAAGAAGAAGAAATAGGAGCGACGGTGATGGCGCGTTCAGTTTGGAAAGGCCCGTTTTTCGACGGCTATCTGATGAAGAAGGTTGACGCCGTGCGTGCGTCGGGCCGTCACGAGATGATCCGCATCTGGTCGCGGCGTTCGACCATTCTGCCGCAGTTCGTCGGGCTGACGTTCGGCGTTTACAACGGCCAGAAGCACATTCCGGTGATGGTCACCGAGGAAATGGTCGGACACAAGTTCGGCGAATTTTCTCCGACGCGCTCGTTCTATGGACACTCTTCCGATCGTAAGGCCAAGCGCTCGACAGGAGCGCCGGCTGGCGGCGGAGCCGCTCCGGCGGCAGGCGCCGCGGCGCCGGCAGCTGCGGCGCCGGCCGGCGGCGGATCGTGAGGCGCGGAGAAGCACCATGAGCAAGAAAGGCCGCGAGCGCACGCTCGCCGACAACGAGGCCAAGGCGGTGACGCGCATGCTGCGGGTGAGCCCGCAGAAGCTGAACCTGCTGGCGCAGTTGATCCGCGGCAAGAAAGTCTCGGCCGCGCTCGCCGATCTGCAGTTTTCGCGCAAGCGCATCGCCCACGACGTGAAGAAGTGCCTGGAGTCGGCGATCGCCAACGCGGAGAACAATCACGATCTCGACGTCGACGATCTCGTCGTCGTGCAGGCCCATGTCGGCAAGGCGCTGGTGATCAAGCGGCATGCGCCGCGGGCGCGCGGCCGGGTGGGCGCGATTTTCAAGCCGTTCGCCAACCTCACCATCGTGGTGCGTGAGGTTGAGGCGCCGGCGAATTAAGGGACGCGGTCAGGAGAGGACCATGGGTCAGAAAGTCAATCCGGTCGGGCTTCGCCTCGGCATCAACCGCACCTGGGATTCGCGCTGGTATGCGGGCAAGACGAGCTACGGCTCGCTGCTGCACGAGGACATGGAGATCCGCAAAGTTCTGATGGCGGAGCTCAAGCAGGCCGCCGTCTCCAAGATCGTGATCGAGCGTCCGCACAAAAAGTGCCGCGTCACCATCCACTCGGCGCGCCCGGGTGTCGTGATCGGCAAGAAGGGTGCGGACATCGAAAAATTGCGGCGCAAGGTAGCCGACCTCACCAACAGCGATGTGGTGATCAACATCGTCGAGATCCGCAAGCCCGAACTCGACGCTCAGCTTGTCGCCGAATCGATCGCTCAACAGCTCGAACGGCGCGTCGCATTCCGCCGCGCTATGAAGCGCGCGGTGCAATCGGCCATTCGGCTCGGCGCCGGTGGCATCCGCATCAATTGCTCGGGCCGGCTCGGCGGCGCCGAAATCGCGCGCATGGAGTGGTATCGCGAGGGCCGCGTGCCGCTGCACACGCTGCGTGCCGATGTCGATTACGGCGTCGCCACGGCGTTCACCACCTACGGCACCTGCGGCGTGAAGGTCTGGATCTTCAAGGGCGAGATCATGGAACACGACCCCATGGCTCAGGACAAGAAGATGGCCGAGGGCGATGCCGGTCGCCCACGGCGCGACGCGGCGTGAGCGAGTACGGACAGAACAGGTAACACGAGGCGTTCGCCATGCTGCAACCGATGCGCACCAAATTTCGCAAGGCCCATAAGGGCCGGATCAAGGGCGTCGCCACCAGCGCGGCCGACCTTGCCTTCGGCCAGTTCGGGCTCAAAGCGATGGAACCGGATCGCGTCACCGCGCGGCAGATCGAAGCTGCGCGCCGCGCGCTTACGCGCCATATGAAGCGCGCCGGCCGCGTCTGGATCCGGCTGTTTCCCGACGTGCCGGTGTCGAAGAAGCCGCTCGAGGTTCGCATGGGCTCGGGCAAGGGCGCGCCGGAATTGTGGGTCGCGCGCGTCAAGCCGGGCCGCATCATGTTCGAGGTCGACGGTGTGCCGGTGCAGGTCGCTAAGGAAGCGCTGGCGCTCGCCGCCGCCAAACTGCCGATCAAAACCCGTTTCGTCGAGCGGATCAGCGAGTAGACGTGTCATGAAAGCGGCCGACATCAAGACAATGACGATCGATCAGATCGACGACGAAGTGCTCAAGTTGAAGAAAGAGCAGTTCAATCTGCGCTTCCAGCGCGCGACCGGGCAGTTGGAGAACACCGCCCGCGTGCGCGAGGTGCGGCGCGACATCGCGCGGCTGAAGACGGTCGCCCAGCAAAAGCGCCAAGGCTCGGCGAAGCCCGCCGCGGCGAGGAGTTGAGAGGTTTTTTCGGATGCCCAAGCGGACCCTGCAAGGCGTCGTCGTCGGCGACAAACAGAGCAAGACTTTGGTGGTGCGCGTCGAGCGCCGCTATACCCATCCTCTGTTCAAGAAGACGGTGCGCCGATCGAAGAAATACTACGCCCACGACGAGAACAACGAGTTCAAGGTCGGCGACGTTGTGTGGATTGAAGAACACCGGCCTATCTCCAAGCTTAAACGCTGGGCGGTGGTCCGCGGCGAGAAGAAAAAGGCCTCCTGAGCGAGGCGTGGTGAAAGATTGTTTGGGGTAGCCCATGATCCAGATGCAGAGCAATCTTGATGTGGCGGACAATTCCGGCGCGCGCCGCGTCATGTGCATCAAGGTGCTGGGCGGTTCGAAGCGCAAATACGCCACCATCGGCGACGTCATTGTCGTGTCGGTGAAGGAGGCGATTCCGCGCGGACGCGTGAAGAAGGGCGACGTGATGAAGGCCGTCATCGTGCGCATCTCCAAGGACATCAAGCGCGCCGACGGCTCGATCATCCGCTTCGACCGCAACGCGGCGGTGTTGATCAATCCGCAGATGGAGCCGGTCGGCACGCGCATCTTCGGCCCGGTGCCGCGCGAACTGCGCGCCAAGAACCACATGAAGATCATTTCGCTTGCGCCCGAGGTGCTGTGATGGCGGCGAGACTTAAGAAAGGCGACAAGGTCGTCATTATTGCCGGGCGCGACAAGGGTCGCACCGGCGAGATCATCGAGATGCGCCGCGGCGAGGACCGCGCGCTGGTGCGTGGCGTCAACATCGTCAAGCGGCATCAGACCCAGACCGCGACCCAAGAAGGCGGCATCATCTCCAAAGAGGCGCCGGTCCATCTGTCGAATATCGCGCTGGCCGATCCGAAGGACGGCAAGCCGACCCGTGTCGGCTTCAAGGTTGTCGGCACTGGCGATGAGCGCAAGAAGGTCCGCGTCGCCAAGCGTTCGGGAGTCGAGATCGATGGCTGATACCGAGGAAAAGAAGGTCAACAAGGCCGAGAAGCCGCCGCGTCCGGCCAAGGGCGAGCAGGCGGAAAAGCCTGCGCGCGCCGCCAAGCCCGCCAAAGGCGAGCAGAGCTCAAAGCCCGCCAAGGGCGAGCCGGTTGAGAAAGGCGCGGACGGCAAAGGCAAGGCTGCCCCGCGCGAGCCCGAGCAGCGCGTTCCGGCGCGGCTGCGGGTGCAGTTCGACCAGGCAATCCGCAAGAAGCTCGCGGAGCAGTTTGGCTACAAGAACGGCATGCAGATTCCGGTGCTCGACAAGATCGTTATCAATATGGGCATCGGCGAAGGCGTCGCCGATCGTAAGAAGGTGGACTCGGCGGCCGCCGACCTGGCGCTAATCTCTGGCCAAAAGGCCGTTGTAACCAAGGCGCGCAAGTCGATTGCGACCTACAAGCTGCGCGCCGGGCAGGCCATCGGCTGCAAGGTGACCTTGCGCAAGGCGCGCATGTACGAGTTTCTCGACCGTCTCATCAACATCGCGCTGCCCCGGGTTCGTGACTTCCGCGGCCTGTCGCCGAAGAGCTTCGACGGCCGCGGCAACTACACGCTCGGCATCAAGGAACACATCGTGTTCCCCGAGATCGATTACGACAAGGCGGCCGACATCTGGGGCATGGATATCACCGTCTGCACTACCGCGCGTAACGATGACGAAGCGCGCGCGTTGTTGACGGCGTTCAATTTTCCGTTCCGGCAGTGAGCCCCGAAGCGATCGGGCCTCAGACGCGGAACACCGAGGAGAACTAAATGGCGAAGAAAAGTGCCATCGAGAAGAACAACCGGCGCCGCCGGATGTCGAAGAAATATTCGGGCCGCCGCTCGCGGCTCAAGGCGATTGCGCAGGACAAGACCAAACCGATCGAGGAGCGGTTTGCCGCGACGCTCAAGCTCGCCAAGCTGCCACGCAATTCGTCGGCCACCCGCATCCGCAACCGTTGTGAAATAACCGGCCGTCCGCGCGGTTTTTACCGCAAGCACAAGCTGTCGCGCATCGCGCTGCGCGAGCTGGGCTCCAAGGGACTGATCCCCGGCCTGTTGAAGTCGAGCTGGTAAGGAGGCTCGCACGATGTCCATGAACGATCCGCTCGGTGATCTGTTGACGCGTATCCGCAACGCCCAGATGCGCAACAAGAGCAAAGTTTCCAGCCCGAACTCGAGGCTGCGCGAGCGCGTGCTCGAAGTGCTCAAGAGCGAGGGTTACATCCGCGGCTACGCCGTGGTGGAAAAAGACGGCCGCTCGGAAATCGAGGTCGAGCTGAAATATTTCGACGGCGAGCCGGTGATCCGCGAAATCGAACGCGTGTCGAAGCCGGGCCGCCGGGTCTACACCTCGGTCCGCAATCTGCCGCGCATCAATAACGGGCTCGGCGTCGCCATCGTGTCCACGCCCAAGGGTGTCATGGCCGACCACGACGCCCGTGACGCGAATGTGGGCGGCGAAATCCTCTTTACGGTGTTCTGATGTCTCGTATCGGCAAAAAGCCCATCGCGGTCCCGTCCGGCGTCACCGCCAATGTCGAGGGCCAGACCGTGAAGGTGAAGGGCCCGAAGGGCGCCTTGCAGGTCGCACTGCACGACGACGTCGCGGTCAAGCTTGACGGCGGCCAGATTAAGGTCGACCCGCGCTTCGAGACCAAGCGCGCCCGCGCCCAGTGGGGCACTTCGCGCACGCTGGTCGCCAATCTGATCGCCGGCGTGACCAAGGGCTTCGAGGAGCGGCTTGAAATCAACGGCGTCGGTTATCGCGCCGCGGTCCAAGGCAAGAACCTGCAGATCGCGCTCGGCTACAGCCACGATATACTCTATCCGATACCCGAGGGCATCACGATCGCCACGCCGCGCCCGGTCGAAATCGTCATCACCGGCAGCGACCGTCAGAAAGTCGGGCAGGTCGCCGCCGAAATTCGCGATTACCGTCCGCCGGAGCCCTACAAGGGCAAGGGCATCAAATATGCAAGCGAGCGGATTTTCCGCAAAGAAGGCAAAAAGAAGTAACGGAGCCGAACATGGCCACGGTTAAGGACAGGATGGAGCGGCGGCAAGGACGCGTGCGTGGGGCGCTGCGTCGGGCCGCGCACGGCCGCAAGCGGCTGTCGGTATTCCGCTCCTCCAAGCACATCTATGCGCAGGTCATCGATGACGAGGCCGGTGCAACCGTGGTTGCCGCGTCCTCGATCGAAAAGCCAAACCGCGGAACGCTCAAGACCGGCGCCAACATCGAGGCGGCCAAGACCGTCGGCAAGCTGATTGCCGAACGCGCCAAGGAAAAGGGCATCAAGGACGTGATCTTCGATCGCGGCGGCTATCTGTATCACGGCCGGGTCAAGGCACTGGCGGATGCCGCGCGTGAAGCCGGATTGAATTTCTGATCGCAGCACTGAAGGCGAAAACAAAATGGTAGAGCACAATGGCGCGTGAACCACGCGAACGGCGGCGAGACGAAGAGCGCGACAGCGAATTCGTCGACAAGCTGGTCCACATCAACCGTGTTGCCAAGGTCGTCAAAGGCGGCCGGCGCTTCGGCTTCGCGGCGCTGGTCGTCGTCGGCGACCAGAAGGGCAGGGTTGGCTTCGGCCACGGCAAGGCGCGTGAGGTGCCGGAGGCGATCCGCAAGGCGACCGATGCCGCCAAGCGCGGATTGACGCGCGTGCCTCTGCGCGAAGGACGAACGCTGCATCACGACGTGTCCGGACGCCACGGCGCCGGCAAGGTTTATCTGCGCGCAGCCCCGCCCGGCACTGGCATCATCGCCGGTGGTCCGATGCGCGCGGTGTTCGAAACGCTCGGCATGCAGGACGTGGTGGCGAAGTCACTCGGCACCTCCAATCCCTACAATGTGGTGCGCGCCACCTTCGATGCGCTCAAGCGGCAGGATTCACCGCGTGCGGTCGCCGCGCGCCGCAACGTCAAGGTCTCGGCATTGCAGGCGCGACGCCGCGACGTCGACGCCGACCAGACGGCAGCTGACTGAAGCATTTGGAGCAGGCGATGGCGAAGAAAGCGGGAAAGACGGTCACAGTCCGGCAGACCGGCAGTCCGATGCGCCGGCATCACCGCCAGCGCGAGACGCTCGTCGGCCTGCGCCTCAACAAGATCGGCCGCACCGCGGAACTGGTCGACACGCCGGCGACCCGCGGCATGATCGCCAAGGTCGCCCACCTCGTGGAGGTGGTGAAGGAATAGCGTTGCCTGTTCGTCCCGCGAATGGGGGCGATCCAGTAAGCGCCCATCGCGACGTGATTACTGGATGCCCCAGCGCGGGGCATGATGAGACAAGGGATGTGGAGAAGACGATGAAACTTCACGAACTGGCGGGCCGCCCCGGTGCCCGCAAGCCGCGCAAGCGCATCGGCCGCGGCATCGGCTCTGGCACGGGCATGACCGGCGGCCGCGGCGGCAAGGGTCAGACCGCGCGTTCCGGCGTGCGCATCAAAGGCTT
>Ga0335081_10002700_pt1 | contig 27925 bp, 25 predicted proteins | sample Lox_Sample_35_FD_206713 | JGI IMG/M metagenome (GOLD analysis project Ga0335081, IMG submission 206713) | Soil microbial communities from Loxahatchee National Wildlife Refuge, Florida, United States - Lox_Sample_3.5 | ecosystem: Environmental > Terrestrial > Soil > Wetlands | place: USA...
CGGGTCGAGGACAGCGAAGAGGGCGGTGACTTTGGCATCGCCGCCGTCATCCGCAGCATCCAGGCTCTGCCCGAGATTTCCGGCTGAGGCTAGGCAAATTCTTCACCTGATCTGGCCGGGAGGGTCGGTCGACTGCGGAAATCCTTTGAAAATCGCAGATTTCTAATGCAAATGCCTCATATTCAGTGCAATAATGGCGGCCCCTGAATTGCTGTGGCTCTTACATTAAAGGAAAGCCAAGATGTTCGGGTGGTTCGGCCATGTGGATTGATAAGCTCTCGGACGGCGTGCTGCGCGTGCTCACGCCTTTGGGTCCCCGTTATCTGAAGCCCGCCTTCAAACAGCGGCTTTATCTGTTATGGATGTTCCGCCACTTCGAAACTCTGCCGCTCCAGGTTTTGCGTCCCTGGCAGCGCAGGTTGGTTGAGACTTTGTGCGCCGAACAAAACTTTGTGGCGGTTTCGCATGAAGAGGGATGGGACGTGCCGATCCTTGGCACAGTTGAGCGCCGCCCTCCCGTGGAAGTGGAAGCTCCGCCGCGCCGCCCGAGTGGCCGTGTGTCGGAAGCGGCCCCATCGCTGGCTGCCGATGTCCGCCAGCGGCCTTAGCGATCCCCCGCCTCGCACAAATTTCTTTCCGCGAGAATCCTTCTTGCACCTTAAAACTCTTTCTTATTGAGGCTGTTCTTCGCTCTGCGGAGCTGGGCTCTGCGGAACTGGCTCCTTCGAAGGCGTTGCCGGCGTGGGAAGCGTTTCCCCGCATGGTCCGACGGCAACATGAGGCGGATGCGGAGCCGCGGGATGCGGTGGAGCATTGGCGGCTCGCTCCTGCTGGCAGGCTTTCATCGCCTGCTGCTGCTCCGGCGTAATCAGAGCTTCAGATTCCTGGTGCGCCTGCTGGCGGATCTCGCGAATCTTCGCCGCTTTCTGCTGCGGAGTAAGAGAAGAATCGGCGCACACTGCCTCCACTTGCGAGCGCGTATCCTGCTGGATCTGTTTCCGCTGGTCCATAGTGGACTTTGAGATTCCGGCTTGCTGCCAACAGGGAACTTGTCGGGGCTGTCCAGTTCTCGGCGAAGCTGTAGGGTGTGCTCCCAAAGACGGAGTGCGCGGAAGTGGAGTCTGGGCGTACAGGAAAGCAGAGAACAAGGTGACCGCAGCCCGTGGACCCAGGAAGCGCATCGATCGTTGCATGGAAGACCTCCTGTGGCCGCAACCCGCGTGGCCGGAAAAAGTTGCGGTGAAAATGCCGCGAACATGTGATCGATGGAGGGCGGGCGTCTCGCCCGTCAATGTTGCCACCGATTGCGCCAGACGTTTTCCCTCAAAGTTGCTCCATGCCGTCCGGCGGACGAAAGATCCAATGTTATAATCACGAATTGTCTTTTCCCGCACGACTTTCCCGGGCGCGTAGCTCAATTGGCAGAGCAACTGACTCTTAATCAGTAGGTTGAAGGTTCGATTCCTTCCGCGCTCACCACTTTTCAATCACTTACCAGTTGTCTCTAACTGATTTTTCCAGGTGTGCCGTAAAGTGTGCCATAGCCGGATTCGGCTACGCGCTCTCTATCGGCACGCCTGGGGGCCATCCTTCCGAAGATTCTTCTGTCCCTCTTCTCATATGACGCTGCCGCACCCTGCGCGCTTTTGCAGGGCGCGCACTATCAACCTGAATCCATGTTCATCATCCGTCACAGCCGGGGAGGCGAATCGCCGCCTACAATCTTTCGGGGCGCAACCGCTTGCAACGCTACTACGGCAAGGCATTGCTATTGCCGCGATGCGGCCACCTCGAACCGGTCGTGGTTCATCACCTTGGTCCACGCCGCCGCGAAGTCTTTCACGAACTTCTCCTTCGCGTCCGACGATCCATAGACTTCGGCCAGCGCCCGCAACTGCGAGTTCGAACCGAAGATCAGGTCAACACGGCTGGCTGTCCACTTGACCTGGTTCGTCTTCCGGTCGCGCCCCTCGTACACAGCTCCCGAACCATTGGATTCAGTGGAGGGCTGCCATACCGTGCCCATGTCGAGCAGGTTGACGAAGAAGTCGTTGGTCAGCGTCTCTGGCCGCTTGGTGAAGACGCCGTGTTTTGACTTCCCGTAATTCGCGCCGAGCATGCGCAGGCCGCCGACGAGAACCGTCATCTCAGGCGCCGTCAGCCTCAGCAATTGCGCCTTATCCAGCAACAGCTCTTCAGGCGAGAGGCGCTGCTTGCCGCGGATGTAGTTGCGGAAGCCATCGGCCTTTGGTTCGAGCGGTTCGAAGGACTCAACGTCGGTTTGCTCTTGCGATGCGTCCATGCGACCCGGGGTGAATGGAACTTTCACGTCGAAGCCAGCAGCCTTCGCGGCTTTCTCGATCGCTGCATTGCCGCCGAGGACGATCAGGTCAGCCAGCGAGACCTTCTTTCCGCCGGAGGCCGAAGCGTTGAACTCTTTCTGGATCGCTTCGAGCTTTTGCAGCACCTTCGCCAACTCTGCCGGCTGGTTAACTTCCCAGTTCTTTTGCGGCGCGAGGCGAATGCGTGCGCCGTTGGCTCCCCCGCGCTTGTCAGAGCCGCGGAACGTCGACGCCGACGCCCAGGCCGTCGAGACCAACTGAGAAACCGACAGGCCCGACGCCAGGATTTTTGCTTTCAGAGCAGCAATGTCCTGTTCATTTACCAGCGGATGATTCACCGCGGGGATAGGATCTTGCCACGGCAGGTGCTCCTTCGGAACGAGCGGGCCGAGATAGCGAACGATCGGGCCCATGTCGCGGTGAGTGAGCTTGAACCAGGCGCGGGCAAATGCGTCCGCGAACTGGTCCGGATGCTCGTAGAAGCGCCGCGAAATTTTTTCGTACGCAGGATCGAACCGCAAGGAAAGATCCGTGGTCAGCATGGTTGGGGCGTGACGCTTCGAGGGATCGTGTGCATCGGGGATGGTCCCTTTGCCCGCGGCGTTCTTGGGCGTCCACTGATGCGCGCCGGCCGGGCTCTTGGTCAGCTCCCAATCGTATTTGAACAGGTTATCGAAGAAGTTGTTGCTCCACTTGGTCGGCGTCTGGGTCCAGATGACTTCCAGGCCACTGCCGATGGTGTCAGCGCCACAACCTTTGCCAAATTTATTCTTCCATCCCAGGCCCTGGTCCTGGATGTCAGCAGCTTCAGGCTCGGGGCCAACGTAGTCAGCGGGAATGGCAGCGCCGTGGGTTTTGCCGAAGGTATGCCCGCCGGCAATCAGGGCGACCGTTTCTTCGTCATTCATGGCCATGCGGTGGAAGGTTTCGCGAATGTCCCTGGCCGCGGCCACGGGATCAGGCTTGCCGTTCGGGCCTTCGGGATTCACGTAGATCAGACCCATTTGCACGGCAGCGAGCGGATTCTCCAGATCACGGTCGCCGCTGTAGCGCTCGTCGGCCAACCACGTGCCTTCCGGACCCCAGAAGATTTCCTCTTCGGGTTCCCAAACATCCGCCCGCCCGGCGCCGAAGCCGAAGGTCTTGAAGCCCATCGACTCGAGGGCGACGTTGCCGGCGAGAATCATGAGATCGGCCCAGGAAATTTTGCGGCCGTACTTTTGCTTGATCGGCCAGAGCAGCCGGCGCGCCTTGTCGAGGTTCACATTGTCGGGCCAGCTATTGAGCGGCGCAAAGCGCTGCTGCCCGGACCCGGCGCCGCCGCGGCCGTCGCCGATGCGGTAGGTGCCGGCGCTGTGCCACGCCATGCGAATGAACAGCCCGCCGTAGTGGCCAAAGTCGGCCGGCCACCAATCCTGTGAGTCGGTCATCAAGACATTGAGGTCTTTGATCACGGCATTCAGGTCGAGGCTCTTGAATTCCTTGGCGTAGTCGAATTCCTCGCCCATGGGATTGGAAAGTTTTGAGTGCTGGTGGAGGACCGAAAGGTCGATCTGATTCGGCCACCAGTCGCGGTTGGTGGGAGTGGAAGCTGCGTGGTTGAACGGGCACTTGGCTGCATCCGTATTTTTCCTCTGGTCTTCGGGGACAACAGTTCCTGATGAAGAGGCGAGCGTGTTTTCCATGTGACTTGTGTTTTCCATAAGTTTTTTCCTTTGAATTAGTTCAAACTACATCTCCAAACTTAACGCGATGCGCGGCGCGCCGCACACTTGGTGCAGAGCCCACGGAAAATGAGCTGGCACTCGCGAACAATTCGTTTGCCGAGAGAACGGGAGGCGGGCTTGGGTACGTCGTACCAATCCACGTCCTCAACCTCTCCGCAGCGGTCGCAGATGAAGTGATGGTGGCGCATGCCTTGCAGATCGAATCGCCCGGCGCGACCTTCGACGGCCACTTCGCGCACCAGACCTGCCTTCACCAGGTCCCGCAGATTGTTATAGGTTGTGGCCCGCGAAGAGCGCGGATCCACGCGATTCACGGCCTTGAAGATTTCCGCCGCCGTGGGATGCCCCTTGTGGTCCATGAGGAAGGCGATCACAGCGTAGCGCTGCGCGGTGCAGCGCAACCCACTGGCCTCCAGGGACCGTTTAACAGCATCGGCATACATTGGAAAGATTAGATTATATCTAATCTGATATTTTGTCTAGATTTGCGCTTGCCTGTGCCGTATTTCTTTAGCTCGATTGTCGGGCCTGTCCCTGATGGGGCTTCTGGCGTGGTAACGGCTTGCTGCCGTGGTAGTGGGCTACTTTGATTTTCGCTCGTTTTCGAGCACTGTAATTACTGCGGCCCGCCAGCACCACAAACGCTTTGTCCTCAGCCATTCGCCTGCTTTGGCCGCCGGCTAAGACGAAAGCGGTTATCTCTGCCACGTTAGTGATTTGAAAATTCGGTTCGCAAGAGCATTCCACTCCCAGCGGGCACGCGCAAATCGCCTTCATGAGACGCCAGGGTGATCGCGCCAACAGGCTTGCTCCGTCCGGCGTGAACGATCGCGAGATTCGGAAAATCGTAAGCCCCACAAGCATCCGAAGAGAACACCCACAATGCCTGCAGTCGATTACCGTCGGCATCGCCGCGACATTTTGCCGCTGCTTTCGAACTCACACGCACCAGAACACCATAGGGCGCTGGCCTGCCGACGACTTGCTCACCGTTTGTCACGGGTCCGCCTCCACGATAAACAACTTCGCCACCGATCTGGTCTGTCGTCCAGGCGCTCTCAGAGGTGCCTCTGTCCGGGCCGTTGAGGGGAAGCTGGGCATCGTGCACGGCCATCATCGAGGCGATGGCGCGGAGATTGGTAACGACCGGAAGCGAATGTTTTGAAGATTGAAGCGTATCGAACTTGAGTGTGATTCTCGCGCCGCCCGTGCTGGTAGCCGGAGCCACCGCGATTACACGGCCGACAACTCTAGCCCCTCTCCTAATCTTGAGGCCTGCCGGCAAAGGAACGTCCTGCGTGATCCGGCCTGTGATTGTTTCCCCAGCTTTGGTCTTGTGTGAGTTCAGCGAAGAACGCAAAGAGACGGGAAGTATGGTGCCCGACGGGATCGCCGTCTGGCAAGCTGATTGAACTGCCCCAAGCGCGACCAAGGCCGCGCACACCCGGACAAACCGGCGAATTCCGTCCGGGTATCGAAGACGACGACTCAGCGACATCTATGCTACCCTTTGCCAGATTTTACAATTCTAGCTCGACTTTCGTTTGTAATTTTGACAGAGGTCGCTGAGGTATGTGTGACTCGGCATTTCCAATGTCGTAACTCTCGCGATTTGTACGCTGCTGGGGGGAACTTGCCGGGGGAAACGGAACGCGGACGCCCGTATTGCTAATTCGCTCTATCCTCCTAAATGACTCCGCGGTGGCCGCGCAAGGCGAGAACGGGCACTGCCGTAGAGGCCAACCAGGCCAGTGCCAACTAGCAGAAACGAAGAGGGTTCCGGAATTGCACTTTGTGTGCTGCCAACCGTAACCTCTGAGACCCCGAATTGATTAGGAAGCGATCCGTGAAAGACAACTGACTCGGCCGTTCCGGTGAAACCCAGGGACGCTGACGTCCATGTGCAGAACGAAGCTCCGCCACAGCTTCCGCCCGCGTTTGGCGAAAGCGTAATAGTGGCCAAGGCGCTTCCTTGTCCATTGACCCCACTGTACACCGTGACCGTCGCTGTTGCCCCGGCGGCATAAAAGAACTGTATGCCGGTGTTGAAACCGGCACTGGAGTTCATGATCCCGTTAGAAGCGCCGAAGAAGATGGCCGGAGCGCCCAGAGGAGGGGTGACGAAATTCCCGCTGCCAGCTTGCAAGAAGGATTTAAGGGCCAAGGTGTTTGATGAGAACGTAATGCCGAAATTATAGCCGCGAGTGGAGCCATCACCGCCGGTGCCGCCATTGTAAAAGTTGTCCACGGCCTCTTGATCTTTTAGTCCTCGAAAGTCCAGCAGGATGCCTGAAGCGTGAGCGGGAAGAGTCGCACAAAGTAAGAGTGCCAAGATACATCCAGGGAGAATTGCTCTGCTCATGGTCCTCTCCTCACCTCGAGTGGAAATCTCTGTCGCAACCCTTAACGAATGAACGAACTCGGCTTGCCGAGCGGACTTCCGGTGGCTCAAATCAATACACCTAAATTGTTACGCAGACATTACAATTCGGTTAAATTCCAGCGGAGGCCCTCAGGCTGGGGCGTCGCGATGTGCTGCCGCGTCCATGAACTTCACAGATTGCCCGTCCGATGACCCTTGGACAAAACTAAACTCGTTGGTGGTCGTCGCCCCGTTTAGCTCCACGCCAGAAATTCCTGATGTGCTCATGGCGGTTTCAAAATCGCCATTGCCGCTAGCGGTGGTTAACGGGCGATCCGGCAGGCAGCTTGGTTTGACACGGCAGAATCGGGTGAGCGTCGTCTACTAAGAATTAATATCCCGTTCATATTCCTGTAGCCATATTCTAACGTTTCTTGGTTTAGAGTTTACCGCCGAACGGTAGAAGCAGTTCGACATCGATTTATTTGTTCTCGTTCTCTGTCTCCGGATTTCAATTGTTTTTGCGCGAATGCAGGTCTCTAAGGGCACAAGCAACCCAGCCCTGATCGGACCACAGCTCGCTGAGCGGAAACGGAACCGCTGAGGGCATCGAAGTTGGATGGAGCGCAGAAACTGAGAGGGTAAGATTGCCGGCCTGGGTGGGTTCATGTACGTTACGCAAAACGGAGGAATACTTAATCATCGAAAAGATATGCTGCCGCCCAAGACGGGCAGCGTCCCCATGATCTGCATTCTAGAGCGCGAACGCGGCGCCGCAAGACTTGCGGGGGACGAGTTTGAGCGCGAGGGTTTTGCTGTCCGCAAGCTTTCGATGGAAGCCGACCTGATTCCGCGATTGAAGCAGCTCCGCCCCTCCGCAGTGATTATTGAAAGTATGTTGATGTGGGAAGATGCACTACAGTTGTGCCGTGGAATCCGGTGTCTCAGGTCCTTTGCTCGAACTCCGCTCATTCTTCTTGCTGCAACGGCTTCCGAAGAGGAACGCATTCTTGGGCTGGACTCGGGTGCGGACGATTACATTACGGAATCGTGCAGCTGCCGGGAAGTGGTAGCGCGAGTGCGAGCTGTGATGCGTCGTTTCGCGCAGCAGGAGTCTAACCCCGGGGCTCCCAATTCACTGGCCTCTGTTTTTTCCTGGTTGGGGACATCAAGTCCTGCGATCAGAACGGAAGGCATCGAGATCGACCCGGCGTCCATGAGAATTTCGGTCTGTGGCACGGAAGTCGTGACTACCAGCCTTGAATTCCGGCTTCTGTACTATCTTGTGCAGAATCAGGGCCGGGTACTCACGCGTGAGCAGCTACTCGATGCCGTCTGGGGAAGCTATTACGTGGAACCACGCAGCGTCGACGCCTGCGTGCGGCGGCTTCGTCGCAAGATTGAACAAAATCCGCTGAACCCGACTCGTCTGAGAACCATCCGGGGAGCGGGATACGCATTCCAACCCGCCTAGGCGCGTTCAGCAGCTGCCAAGACCGCCCCGGCAACATCTTGCGAAAAATTGAAGAACAGATTCAAGAGATCCTGGACGGTTTTTCACACAGTTGTCGTTAATTTTTCTTCTTGAAGTCACGGAAATTTCACAAAGAGTAGCTATTATGGGCGAACTAGACCGGAGTTTTCGGTCGGTAGGTAGCGATCTACGACTGTTACTCCCGGGGCAGGCAATTTCAGATGGGGCGGCGGAGGGGTTCGGTAAATTTGCCCGATGCCGCGTGAAGCTCGTGGCGAGACCATCATTTTGAGCCACGTCCCGAGGCGAGCAGCCGGTTGAATCCAAAGATGCAGCTGTCCCCCAAGAGGTGGCTAATGTCCTCCATGAGCTGCTCTCAATGTGAACCGCCGACCAAAGTTCTGATCGCCGACCGAAATCGCATGGCGAGTCAGCTGCTTGCGGAATCTTTAGGCCGAAATTCCCAATTTGAGGCGGTTGGAGTTACTTCCCCGGTAGAAACCCTGTCGGCGGTCAGTGCGCGGAGGCCCAACGTCGCCGTGATTAGCGCCGACTTTGACGGTGACCCCAGAAGGGGTCTCCAAATCACCCGTGCCATAAATGCCCATTATCACGACATACATATCGTCAGTTTGTTGGAGCTCAGTGCCCCAGATCCCGTTGTGGCAGCGTTTCGCTGTGGTGCTAAAGGGGTTTTCTGTCGCAGCAGCCCCTTGAGTGAATTCCGCGCCTGCGTCGAGCGTGTTAGTCGGGGGGAGATCTGGGCCGGCAGTACGGAAGCAGAGTATCTGCTTGCGGCAATGAGAAGCGCGCCATCGTGCGACGGAGTCGATAACGACAAAGTGGGTATGCTTTCAAAACGGGAGGCTCAGGTGGCGGAACGCGCTGCTCAGGGCTTCAGCAACAGACAAGTTGCGGATCAATTGCGACTCAGCGAGCACACGGTGAAGAATTACCTGTCTCATGTCTTTGAAAAATTGGGCGTCTCAAACCGGGTGGAATTACTTTTCTTATTGCTTAAAGAGGGCCAGGGCTCCAGTGGCGCAGTGGGTCTCAAGGCCTCAGGATTGGGCAATTCACCCGAGGTTTATCTCAGGGCCGCCGAAGAAGGCTACGCTGCAGCCCAACTCGTTGTTGGACTGGCGCACCTTGACGGGCATGGCATGGAAAAAAATGGCCACTCTGCATATTACTGGCTGAGGATGGCCGAGGAAAATTCAAGCGCGGTAAGGCAACGCAGCCGGGCGCTCATCAACGACCTCAGGGCCAGAATAGATCCGGGCGAGATTGAAGAGTTAGAAGGGCGAATCGCGACCGCTGCACAAAAAGACAAAGTCCTGGTCAGCGAGCCGGCCGACCTCTTCAAGCAGCATTGGCCCTTGCTTGCGGACCGAAAGGCCAGCTGAGAGCATGAAGGAAGAAGGTCGTCAGCCAGACCAACCCCGGTCAGGAATCCGGTGACCGAGATCTCAACCCTTACTTTCTTATCGCTAATACGCAGACATCGTGCTCCGGTCTGTTATGTGTGAAGGGACAGGCAGCGAGCGCATGCTCCCAGCCTATCTCCTGAATATCGTCAAACAGGCCGGTGCGGTTCAATTGGTATTCCAGCCCCTCGAAATCGTAGCACCAGAGATGCTTCTCATATGGCAGGCTGTGAGCAAATACAGAAAAATAGAAACTGTTCGGAGCATCTTCGGGAATGCGCGTGCGAGCATATTGGTTATAGGGCTCCATAGGCGCATTGTCTTTGTAGCTGCCGTTCAGATAAGTTTGCGCATGAACGCGCAGGTCAGGAGTCGTAATAAGTAAGTAGCCGCCGGGATCGAGCAATGAGCCCACTGTCTCCAATACTCGCTTTCCGTCCTCGGGCGTGAAATGTTCGAACACGTGCTGCATCCTCACGAGATCAAAGCGCCCAAGCTGTTCCAACTCATGAGTGCTTGCGTTGAGAATATCAATTCGCGAATACCTGCTGCGGAATGACTGATCGACGATGCCTTCAGGGAAGACATCGATATAATGAAAACCCTCTTCCAGCGTGCCTCCGCAGCCGATCTCGAGCCATCGCGTCTTTCCGCTGTTCAATAAATGCCGCCGCAGGCCACCGTTCAACGCCTCATTAACCCGGAGAACGTCCTGCTTTCGCAGGTTATGCCTGTTCATCAAGTGATTACGGTTTGTAGCTTCACGCACAGGGATTATCAGTACGCCGAATCTGCTGAGAGCCCTGTTCAGCATCTTGTATGCCACAATCTTCAAACTACCTCCTCAGGACAAGAGAATGAAATCAGCAAAACTGTTGGGACGCCGGTCACATCGCCGGCCTCAAGTTCGCTCACGAAATCAATGTGAAACGGTCGGCCCATCGGGCTTCTTGGCGGATGAAGAATCTCCCGACGCGTAGAGCGCCACCATTCTTCCGAACCCTCGCGCAGGAAGTGAGGCGCTGGGCAGTGATTTGATTATCCCCTGCTGGATCTCCTTGATCTGAATTGGAAAATCGCCGCCGCTAGCAGCCGGTCTGTAGCTGCTGACCGCATAGATAAAGGACGCGCGCGAATCCTGCACAATGAAGCTCACCGAGTCAGCCGGAACCTTAAAGGCTGGATAAATAAGGCCACCCAGCACTTCCGTGAAGCCGCCGACTTCGGTTTCGATGTTTGTACCGGCGCCTTCGGTTTTCAGGCCCAGAATCCACAGCTTGCCACCCTTGTTTGTGATCTTTGTCGTGTTTGCTTCCGGATTGATTTGTCTGGCAAATGTATTTTGGGGAAACAACATTCGCCAAGGCGCAGCGGCCACATTTTCCACGAACAAAGTCCCCGTTCCCCGGTTCGTATTTTGATAGGCGATAGTAGCGGGCAGTTGTCCACCGATAATGGAATCAAGCAGCACCAGCGGTCGCGTCGAATCTTGCTGAACAAAAATGACGCCCGGCGAAGGGCGAGGGTAGTAAGCCCCTATTCTGAAGTGGTCCACAGTGACCTCAGCCGTCCCCGCCTCGATTCGCAACAGAGGCGCAGGATTGTCGCTATGACTGAACCCCTCACCCGCGGGGTTCAGCGATGAGTCAAAACCTTCCAACATGCGGACTTTCCCGCGAATGAGAATCGGCCGAGTAAGCACATACACACCTGTCGGAAAGTAAACCGTAGTGGCGCCAGAATCCAGTGCAGCCTGAATCGCAGCCGAGCTGTCTCTTATTCCGGTGGGGTCGCCTCCATAGGCAGTCACGCTCTTCCAATTGCTCAGGCTTGGCTCTTCAAAGTAGGGAGTTTCCTCTACTGGAAGGTTCAACGAAGATGGCTTCCCTCCAAACTGGGTAAGCACCGGCCCGGAATTGTATCCGGTGAGGGCAGAACCCTGGCCCTGTAAAACCGATGCATACCCGGAGGAAGTAACGTCCCTCGCGTAAAGCGTCCCCCGGTTCTGAATTGCGGAGGATTGGGGGGCGCCACCCTGCAAAATCCCGCCGATCAGAACAACTAACCCTGCTGCATTTGCATTGTAGATGGCGGGTACGCTGTTGCTGGAAAAGAGGTGGCGGATCGAAAGAACATTGTTTGCATTGTGTATGCCGTACAGCTTCTGATTCAGAAGAGTCAGCCCTTCGAAGGTGAGGCTGTATTCATTGTTGGCCACCTTGATCCCGTAATCGAAACCATCGATCACCACGTTCTTCACAAGACAGGGACCGGTAGCATAGCGCAGCAATGCAAGCCCTATGGCGCCCGAGTGGCTCGGATCGCTTGACCGCAGAGTCACGTTTCGCAGAGCGCAATAGTTATTTCCAAGGAAATCAAGGGCCACAGCCCCGGGGTTCCCGCGTCCCACATCGATGGTCATATCGAAGATATTGTTGTCGAACGCGGAGTTCCCTCCCCCCTTCGGCCCGCCATGTTGAGATGCGAATACCAGAACCTGGGCGGGCGCCGTGGCTCTCTGATACAGGGGGTCGTTGTCCTTGAGTCTGATGATCGTGGTAGCGCGGTTTTCGCCCTGAAGCGTAAGCAAAGAATTCCATTGCGACTTCAAATCTCGCTCGAGGATCGGGCGGGATACCAGATACGTTCCGGCGGGGAAAAAGATAATGCGCGGCCCTCTCTGCGGATGATGAACTACGGAGGAAATCGCTTGCTGGATGGCCACGGTATCATCGCTAAGACCGTCTCCCTTGGCGCCGAATTGGGTTTGTACGTTGACCATGCCTGAGTCTGGCGGAAACGTGCGCTCTGAGCTCCCGATCGGGCCTCCGAAGGCTGGCTGCTCGGTCATGGTCACCTCAAAGGTATCTTGCTCTGCATTCGGGGTGGCTATCTGCAGGGAAGCTACATAGATTCCAGGCGCGAACCCTGCGGGATCTGCGAGCAAATCAATCGAAGCTGTTGCATTCGGGGCAAGGGAACCCGAAGCCGGCTGAAACCGCAGCCATGCCTGATCTGAGGACGCTGTCCACTCCACCTTGTCCGGTCCGGTATTTCTTAGTAGAAGGGCGCGAGTATGCGCAACTCCGCCGCCTTGGGTCACAGTGAACTTAAGGGGAGACGTAACGGTAATGGTTGTGCGAAACTTGCTGGCGGCAACGCCGGACAAAGGGCATTGCAGAATCAGGAGGAAAAAAATAGGGAGAAAGGCGAAATGGCTGACGCGTGCGAGACGATCGTTACCGCGATTCACGGCGAGGCACTTTCGATTGGGAACCAGGAGACTACATCCCGCGCATGGGCGAAGGTTTCTTCCAAAAGCCGTGGGTTGAGCCCAAAAATGGCCGATGACATCAAGGAGACTGCAAATGCGTACGATCCCGGTCACGCTTCTGTTCTTGTTTGCAATCACCGACGTTGCAACCTCACAGCAGCACTATCAGACGATCTACGTTCCGACGACGGTAGTACAAAGCCCCGCGCTTGTGGTCTGCCTGCACGGTACAACTTTGGATTCCACAGGAACCCATCCGCCGACCAACTGGTGTGGGCTGCGCGGCTGGAAGGATGTTGCTGACCGCTTTGGGTTTGTGCTCTATGCGCCGACGTCCACTTGGAATCCGAAGACGAAGTCCTGGATGTGGAACGCCTACAATATGGACTTTCTCTTTCCTGCCTCCTCTCCACCCGACGACTCTGGCTTTTTGCGCTCCAACATCCAGCAAATTATCGGGACCTATAGTATCAATCCGAAGCGTGTTTTTGTAATTGGTTCCAGCTCGGGCGGATTCATGGCGCATCGCGTTGGAATCGAGTCCGGAGATCTTGTTGCGGCGATTGCTTCGCTTTCCGGGCAGCTATGGTATGCCGATCCTACACTGCCAAGTCCTTCCGGACCTGTTTCTCTATTTGAATGTCATGGTGCGAAAGACACTTTCGTACCCAGTTGCGGAGGAACCAAAGCCATCTGGGGAAAAACGAAGGAACCATTTGCATCGATGGATGACGACCTGAATTTCTGGTTGCAAACAGACGGCCTGCCCCCGAATCCCTCGCCTTTCTGCACCGCCGAAGGCGGCAGCTTTACCGGCGTGCCGTATGTTGACGAGAAAACCGCCAGCGGAGTCGAAGTGCTCATGTATTTAGATTATGAGAACGGTCATCCTTGCGAGGCGTACTGGCCGCAGATCGTCTGGGGATTTTTTCTAACGCATGCTAAACCCTAGACGTTTGAAAGATGGCCAATGAATGCGTCAATAAGAGCGAACCTCATCAGATGAATTTCAACTTCCTACTCCGTTTTCGCGCAGAGTGATGGCGTCGAAAGCGATTTGATTGAAGTCTTTCGGACATCGCGGCCTGGTTTCCTCCTGCAAATGTAATTTGAGACGCCTCTGAAATATTCCAAATCCTCATAGTATTGATCGATGCGCAAGACCTGGCCGCCCGGCAAAACACGAAATACTTCGAATCCCCACTCTGTAAACAAGGCCCAGAAATCACGGAAAAATGTTCGGCTATTTATATTGCCAGAGCCAAACTCGAATGAAAGTGCGCCAAACGCGCCACACGAGAAGCTGCGCGCGGCTCCGTGAAATGCCGACAACTCCGCTCCTTCGATGTCAAATTTTGCAAAATCCACGTATTGAATCCCCTCCCGCTCGAACACCGCATCGAGAGTGGTAACCGGTACTGTGATCTCTTTTTGCGATCGTGCGGCAAAAAAAGTCTCGTTTCGCGCATACAGCGATGCTGCCCCACAACCCATGCCGCTGGTGTGAAACGGTTCCTCTCCTGAGTGATCGCTAACGGCGCAAGGGACTATTAGCTTGCCGGGAAGCTCAAGCGTATCCAGCACCGCAAGGCAGTCGTTCTGAGGTTCAATGAGTATCATCCTTTTTGTCGCAGGGAATAGCCGCAACATACCTCGCGACCACTTGCCTCTATTTGCGCCGACGTCGAGCAGAACGGGATCGGGACGCGTGATACAGGCGGCGGCAGCTCGCAGCTCCGATCGCATGTCCCATCCGCTGCCCGCCCCTTTGCCTTGCAGCAGCGACGATCCCAGCTCTGTGTATCGCACCAGCGTCTGCATTCGCATGCGCATTAAGCAGGACGAGGCGAATGGCATCAGCGATTTCGCCATTATCGAGACCACTTTCGATTCATGAATCGGCCGCATGCAATGTGACCTTTGACTTGCCTAACACGCTTTCTTCGCCGCGGAGGGCTGTTAGCGAGTAGCCAACCCTCTCACTCGCCCTAGTTGCAGCCGGCAGCCAGATTCTTTTCCCCCAGGTGCGAGGCCGTCCTTTTGACGGGTAGAAAGCACATCAGCGGCAGGGCGAGATGCCGCCAATTGAAAAGAAGACCGTTCCGCAGTAAAGCGAGCGGAACCTGAATCCCGGCGATCGCTCCACGAAGTTTGTCGTCTCCAGTCAGACTTGCGTGATAGGCAGTCATCTCCAGGATTTTGGCTTCTAATAACCTAATCTGTCGAGGCGATAAATGATTGCGAAAGTCTTGCTTGAAAAGCAGAAACTTCCACATCTTAATGATGTGCTGAGACCGGCGAGGATTCCCCGACCATGCATTATTGCCATGATGTCTATAAACAGACAGCAGCTCGGGCAGATAGAGGATTCCATACCGAACCGCTGCGTAAACGAAAATGCCATCCACCGCAAGACCCATATCTGGCCACAACGGGAAGAGATCGATTAGTGCAGCCCTCCGGGTCACTGTCGTATTTGGATTTCCTGCCGACAAATTCTTCGTTCCGGGCACTGCATACAAAAACCCGCGCCCTTCAGAATTGTCGAGCGTAACAAGGGTTGGCCTCATGGGTGCCTTGTGCCTGAAGCCGGTTTCAATGGGGCAACCGTTTTCGTCGACATGCTCAGTTTCGTGAATTACTCCTCCGAGGGTGGGGCGCTCGGCGAGTTCCTTGCAAACGCGCTCCAACTTCCGCGGCATCCAGTAGTCATCGGCGTCAAGGTGGCACAGAATATCCCCAGTGGACTCACTTACAGCCCTATTGAAAGCGGCGGACTTCCCCTGATGCTCGCTTCGGATGTAGCGAACGCCCGAAAACCTGTGCATTACCTCTTCGGTGTCATCCTCCGAGCCGTCATCGACAACAATCACTTCATCCGGCTGCCGCGTTTGGGCAGAAATACTCTCCAGGCATTGGGGAAGAAAGCGAGCGCAATTGTAGCTGGCGATCAGGACAGATACGCTTTCTGCCATTGATTCGGCTCTTTCTTATCCTTTGGTCTTCAGAAGGGTCTATGCCAATTCCAAGGCCGGTCGTCCTGGGCAATTTTCTCGAGCGCGAGGGCGGAAGGCCACTTGGAGCTTTTGAGGCGCGCATAATAAGCCAGCCGCCGGGCAAAAAGACCGGGGCCGCTTGGAATACCAAAGATGCGATAGCATCCGTAAGTCAAGGCGTGATCGACCAGTTTGCCGATCGAAGGCATCGAGGAATCGTCCAGTACGGCTACGCCGCCAACGCGCAGCATTTTATTGACATAGAAAAAATCAACCAGAGCATGGTCAAAAGTGTGCCAGCCGTCGATGACCGCCATGTCCAATAGGGTGTTCTCCTCGAGCAGTTGTGGTAGCGCGATTTCCGACCGCGCTTCGCGTAGCTCCACGAATTTTCCATAGCCCGCGCGCTCAATGTTTCTGAGTCCGACACCCCTCCATTCAGAAAATTGAAATGGATCGATCACGATGTGCCTGGCGGGCTTGCCGATTTTTGCCAGCGCGTCGCAGACAAACATCGTCGAGACTCCGTAGGCAAAGCCAACTTCCAAAGACGTAGCGGGACGAACGAAGCGAACTACCTCCGAAAGGAGGTCTCCCTCACGCGCGTCCATAAACGAAGTTAATGGAAGCGTCTCTTTTCCATCCGAAACTTGCCCGGTTTCCAGGATCTCTTTTAGAACGCTGTTCATTCAGTCCACACAATCTTCCGGGCGACAAGAAAAATCGACGTCAGCCGAAGTGCCTCGATCCGGAGCCTGCTCAAGCTTAGTGCCAGGCTCCCCCAGCTAAACGGACCTTGTGCCCGCATTTTGGTACGCCAGAAATCTGTGGCCAGCCAGCGCCGTGAGCATGCCCATTCCCAGACTTACTCGCTGAAGGGAACGCACTACAGCGGCCTTGTCCAGCATGAAAAGTCGCAAGATTGCACTAAGCGAACCTATCAGGACGTGTCCGCACGCTCTAGAAAATCTGACTATGCGATTGCGCAAGCTGCCATTCATCCCGGCTTCACAAAAAACCCAGCCGTTTCCTGTTTGGTACTCTCGGCGCAGGAGCCATGCGACGGTCCCGCGCCTTGGAGAAACCCCTTCATATACCACAGCTTCCTGCGACCAAACTATGTTGTATCCAGCCTGGTGTGCTCGCAGAAAGAAGTCCGTGTCCTCGGCTCCCGCCAGTGCGAATACGTCATCGAATTTTGGCACGCGGGTGAATACATGGGTTGCGACCAGCACGTTGTTGCAGGCACATGTCTTTCGCGGCGTGCCGGTAGCGCTGACCCGCGCATCGAAGAATCCTCCGCTCTTTACCCAATCGGCGACCTCCTGAGCAAACCTGGGCGAGACCGGGCCGGACACCACGTCCGCGCTGAACTCTGCTTGCGTCCAAAGCAGCTCGTCTAACCATTGAGCAGAAGGGATCTCATCGTCATCAATAAAAGCAATGAAATCCACCGGACCGGCTTCAGCAATTGCACGGTTCCGGGCATGAGTAATACCGCACTCTGGTTCGACCGCGTACCGGACCGGCCACGGAACGCTGGCCGTGTCGCAGACCTCCCGAGCACTCGCCAGTTGGTCATTATCCACGACCACTATTTGCATTTGCGGCCTCTGTACTTTGCGAAACGTCAACTGGGTAACACCGCCGAGCAGCTCGCGAAGCAGTTTCTGCCGCCTAAAAGTGCAGATGCAGATCGCTACTCGAATGGTGTCAGGCCTCGACATATCCTGTCGCGCAGGCATTTGTGTTCCCTGCTTCCGCATCTGATTCTGTTTCTCGGCAATTTCTCGAAACTGATGTTCCCGCAACGATCTCGTCGGTCAGACGCAGGGTCAAGCTCCCACACTCTCGGATACCGGAGAGCAAATGACGCGGGGACCCCGGCGTCTGCCAATCCAATTCGCCAGCCAGACGCCCTTGTTGATCATCGGCTTTTCAACGAGATGATAAAGGAGAACAGGGCACGTCACGCTGAGAAGGGCACATATGCCAACTCTGAGGAGCAAGTTCGCATGGCCAAGAACGACTAATACGTACCAAAAGATAATGATGTGCGAGAGGTAAATCCCGTAAGAGTATCGCGCCACCCAAGCGGCGACGGCTCTCAGGTGGGTGTTCGCGAGTTCCTTAAACTGAGGTGCTGCCACTCCGAGCAGAAGGCAGGCAAACCAGCCTGGCCTGAAACCACCCTGACGGATTGCGTACGCTACCGCAATTGCAAGTGGCCAACCCCAAAATGGCAGGCCAACTGGCCGATATCTCGACAATGCGAATGCAATTACCCCACCCAGGAAGAACGGAACATAGGCACCGAGCTGCAGCCGTTGGCTGATGTGAAAATGAATTTGCAGCGATGCAATAAAGACGCCAGCGCACCAAAGTGCGAAAGGCACGCGCCAGCCAGGATATCGTTTGAGAAGAAAGAAAAGTGGCGGTAGCAGCACATACATCTGCACTTCGAGGGGCAAGCTCCATAGCGGCAGCAGGAAATCGTGGCTGAGGGTTAAGTTCTGAGTAAGAGCAAGATTAGAGAAGAACGCCGGCCATCCCAGCCAATGGTAGTTAAGTATCAGGAAAAATCTCGGAACACGGAAGACTACCACAAAAATCACGGCCAGCATACTCAACGGATAAATGCGGAATAGCCGCCTCACATAAAACGCTGTTGCCAGTTCGCGCCCGCCTCCCCCCATCCGCTCCATCGATAACATCAAAACCAGACTGGTGTGCACGAAGAAAATCAGGACACCGGTCTGTGCGAAGTTATGGACGTTAATTGGGCCGATGTTGTCGATGTGGTTTGCGCGGAGCAGATGTCCGATATAGACGGAAAGGACCGCGCAGGCGCGCAAAAGGTCAAGATTTGCGGAATTGCCGGACAAGCGGAGAACCCCTAAAGAAAAACGTATCAATGCGGAAGTTCGCACTTTCGCAAGCCCATTCAGTCGCCAAATCTGATTGCGACGCGAGCTTTAGCCCTTCGCCGCTTCTTACGGTTCTTGCAGGGCTATGCTTTCCAGCCAGCCCAGCAGACAGGGCTGAGGCGCCGGGCGCTTCAATCGGCCTGAGCGCCGCCAGGAATGCGACTTCGGCGGCATTGGAAGCAGCAGTGATCCCACAGGCCGCGGGTGAAAGCCTGCCTTCGCGCTACAAGGTGGTGGCCACGGTTTCGGTAGTGGTGGCGCCGTTGGCTGGCACCGCGATAGCGTGCTCCTCGACATGGACATAATGGAAGGGCGTCGGCACCGTGGCCCCCTCAGCGGGAGCTTGGAGTGTGTACACCGGGGTGATTTTGTCGCTGGCCGGACTACCCAGGCTCCAGGCGTATGGGAGATTAACGGTGCAGGTGGCAGTGCTGCCGGAACGAGTCGCTGCGATTGCCGCGGTCTGTTGGACACTGGTCAAGAGACTATCGCCGCTCACCAGAATACTCGCACTGCACACGATCTTGGTGCTCGTGCTGATGGTCGAGGCCAAACTGATGGTGAAACTAAACACGTACGTGCCGGTGGTTGGAGTTACGGTGGCTGGGTTGACGGTTACGGCGTCCTCGGAACTTGATGTTGAAGTACTTTCCAAGGCGCTGCTGCGCGCATCCGCAATGTCCCGGCTCCAGGATGATTGTCTGGTTTGCGACAGCTGAGCGGAGGCACTTGCCAGTAGCCCCAGCACGCAAGCGGCGGGCAAAAATAGTTTTGCGATCTTCATTGTCTTTTCTCCTCGCTGGTTTCGAAAATAATCGGATTCTCAAATTGAGTGAACCTTTTATGGAACAGGCCTGAAGCCCTTTCCTTGCCATGTTTGCTTGGGGTTCTCGTTCTTACAGATCGGGCGGGCTAAGAACTGCGGTTTATGAAAATACTAAGTGGGCAATCCCCTGCGTAGCTCAAGAAGCACTTTCTGCCAATTTAAATGCAGGTCGAGGCCCTGGCCCCATTTGTCCTGTTGTCGCATGTGTGATTAGTAAACCACTTTCATTCCACTTTCGGCCTGATCCGGCCCTCCGAGGTCGTGGACATAACCTCTTCGGAACAAAGCGATGATTCGCTTGCCAAATCGCGAAGTGGAGTCGGTCGTATCCCGGGGCCGATGGACGCCGCAACGCGCGGGCGGCGGGGACGGAAAATGCGATATGCCATCCGCGTCAAGACCTCGATTTTCTCCGAAACTGCACAATCCCCCAAATATTGCCTGAGTTCACCCCAGAGTCCCTTGAACTCAGCGCCGGCGGTCCATTTTGCGGCGAGGGCGTTCGCGAACAATCGGTTCGCAAGGCGTGCCAGCTCAGGAAAAGAATCGTGCAGTCCCCGAGCGATCGAGATCTGGACCGTGGCTTTGAACAGCCCATCGTCGTTCGCTGTATATGCGTTCGCACCGTGAACGCGCTGTAAACTGAGGCATTCTGAAATATAGAAGCCCGGCGCGAAAGCGGGACTGGTAAATGTGAGATAGTTGTCGCCGGTGATTCGAATGTGCTTCGGCATCGGAAGCAGCTTCTCAAGAAGTGATCGCCTGAACGTGAGGCCCGAAGTTGGAGCGGCCCAAAAAACAGGTTTTCCCCGCAGGTATTGCCTCCGAAAATCATAGTTCCCAGTCGCATACCGCAGATCAGGCGAACCAGCGATGGGCCGAGCGATGATATCAACCCACTGCAACGGATGAAAACACCACCCCGTCTTATCGTTCTTGTAAGCTTCAACAACTTTTTCGACTTTGTTCGGCAGGAATATGTCGTCTGCGTCGAGCAGGCAGATAATCTGGCCGGAACTCTTGGAGAATCCCGCGTTGAAGGCTGACGCTTGCCCTTCATTTGTTTTGAAAACACTCACAATCTCTTTGCCATAACCCTCGATAACAGCTCTGGAATCGTCACTCGAGCCGTCATCCACCACGATTACTTCCATTCGGTCATAAGTCTGACGAAGCGCGCTGGAAATGGCTTCGCCGACGAAGCGCTCGTAGTTGTAATTATTTATAATGACGCTTACTAGGGGCTTCAGCATAATGCAATCTATTTTCGATTTCGTCATCGGCGTCTTGGCACAGTCGATAAGTTCGCGCGTTCCGGCACTCGTGGGGCCTGGCGATTCCGTCGAGAGCCGTTGCTCCTCACTTACTTTGCGCCGGGCGGTCGCCGGCTGGTGATCCATCGGAAGGTTGCCAGTTGTGGGTATCAACAATGTACCGCAATGCCCCCACTTTTCGCTGGGATATCTCGTGTTGGCCCATCGTCGCCCTGTAACTCAGCTGGCCCAAATGATGAATATAGGCTGTTCGAACCCATACAATGCGGTACCCCGACTTTGTGACCCGTCTGCAAAGTTCAACCTCATTGCCATAGTCGGGTAAATGTTGATCAAAGCCGCCCAATTGCTCCCAGAGGTTGCGACGTATGAAAAAGGCGAACCCGCTAATCCAAGACAGGTCGAACAACTCAGGCTGCAGAGGGACGGCCATTAGTCGCTCGGCGAAGGCACAGATCTGGCTGTCATTCCAGTGGGAGCGGCAATAGATCGCTACATTAAGAGCTTGCTGGTTCCCAGAATAGCTGGTAGAAGGACCGACCGCGCCGATGGAAGAATCGGCCGCAAATGCCCGTTGAATCCCTCGCCAGCACCATGGCGTCACTACAGTATCGGAGTTTAAAAGACACAAGTAAGGCCGGCTCGCCACCCTGGCGCCTTCCCGACACGCCGCGCTATGTCCACCCGCCCTGGCATTCGAGATCACATTCCATCCGTTACGATTGCTAAACTCACGAATGATGGCGGCCGTCTCTGGAAGCCTCGACCCGTCATCAACCAGTATGATTTCCGCACGCTTGCCATAACGTTCAAGGCTTGCGAGGCACCGCTTGGTTACAAAGGGAGCGTCATGAATGGGTACAACGACAGACATCAGCGTGCTCGCGCTTTGGCATTCACTTGACTGTTCGAACGTTCTGCCGCGGGAGAGATGGAGGCTCACCATTCTCGCAGCCATTCGATCGATGTTATCCACAACAGCAGCGGGCACGGTCTTGGCTAGTAATCGGCGCACTAACGTTGTCGCCCGAGTACCCTTCAACAACACGAACCTGGGTTGCGGCTGCTTATAATCGGCCATTGGCGACCGCCAGACTGGCTAATGCTGAGTTCATCACCATCTTATTCCGCGACTTGACCATTTATAGAAGTTCCAAAGAGCATCCAGGCTGGTGAGGTAAGAGGAGTGTTGCTCGCCTCGGTATGTTGAAGAGCGGCAATCTCTTGTTGTAGTAATGTCGTCGCATTCGTCTGCTCATTGTTAAGTCCCTTGCGAATGATCACAAGGTTATGAAAGAAAGCGATCTCTGTAATATGACGGTCGAAATAAGTTGGCTCATAGTTGGCCAGCGGATATTCGACGTGATTGAGACCGTCTAACAGCTTCTTGAAAAACTCCATAGACGAATGCGGATTTGCCAAGCCACCTCCCCAAGTGGGCCAGTAAGCAGTTTGTGTATCCTCGACCACGTATATCCCCTGGTCGCGTAAAAGAGGAAAAAGTATGCCGAAAGTCTTAATAATGTCCTGGTTTAGGTGACTGCCATCATCGATGATTATGTCGAACCCGTTATAGTCCTTAGACAGGCTAAGCAACGCCTCCGCATCGGTCTGACTGCACTGGCGGATGTCCAGTCGGCGCTCGCTCAAATGGCTCTTATCGTATAAATCTATTCCGACGATTTGACTCTTGCGGAAGTAAGCCTTCCACATGCGAAGGGATGCCCCGCCAGTCTCGGCGAGCGCATAGCCACCTACGCCGATTTCCAGCACGTTCAGGCGTTTGTTCCGAAGTGGCCGGAAATAGCGCTGATAATGTTGCGTATACCAATGCGACCCACATTTGTCTGTACCGAAGAGACGGGCAAGGCGGCTGAGGTCGTCTCTGTGCCACCAACCCAATGCTGCTTTTGCGATACGTACCAGACGACGATACTCGGTTGCAGGAAGGTTCTTTCGTAGGTAGGCCGTAAGATTCATTCAGTATACCCTCCTGTCCCATGGGCGCCAGGCAATCAACGACCCGCGGAAGCGCTTCTTCGGCAAAAGGCTCAAAGATTTGCGACATCCTGAGCAGATCGAACTGCGCAAGCTTGTCCATCTTGGGGTCGCGCGATTTCGGTGGGAGACTGGCAATTATCTTTGTTGTGAATGTACCGTAAGCCTGCCAGATTGCGCGACTTAATCTCGCGAGCACTCATTTTCTTCCCGTAACTCTGACCTCCGAAGTGATGGACATAACCGCTTCGAACCCAGACTATTCGGTACCCCAATTTGGCGACTTTGATACAAAGCTCGACTTCGTTTGCATAGTCTGCCAAGTTTTCATCAAATCCACCGAGTTCCTTCCAGAGACTGCGGCGTATGAAGAAGGCGAAGCCACCTACCCAAGGCAAGTCGAATATCACAGGCTGGGGAGGAGCAACGTTTAGTCGTTCGGCAAAAGCGCAGATTTGATTGTCGTTCCAGTAAAAGCGGCACTTTCTTGCTATATCGAGAGTTTGCTCATTGCCTCCACTAAAGCTCGTACACGGACCGGCTACGCCGATTGCAAGATCGGTTTCGAATGCTTCTTGAATCGCTCGCCAGCACCATGGCGTTACTACAGTGTCGGAATTTAAGAGACAAAGATAGGGCCGGCTCGCCAAGCGACCGCCCGCCGCGCATGCTGCGCTATGGCCGCGCGATTCCTCATTTCGAACGACTTTCCATCCGTTCCGGCTACTGAACTGTTGGATTAAATCAATGGTCTTTGTAATCCGAGAACAATCATCCACGAGAATAACCTCGGACTTTGTGGCGTCACGCTCCAAGCTCGCGAGACAGCGCATTGTGACCGACGGAGCGTCATGGATTGGAACAACGATCGACATCGACGCACTTGCGATCTTGTATTCAATGGGCAGCTCGAAAACCCGGTTAGCAGAAAGACCACGGCTGAATACCCTTGCTTCCAAGTGCTCCAGGGAGTCAATTACGGTCCGCAGCGGACTTGTTTTCAGGGCTCCTTTGACGCCGGGCGGAAGACATCTAGCGGCCAGCGTTCTTGCAGACCTCCCGGATAGCGCAACCAACGACATTAATGTCGATACAGGGGGGCGCTGTTGCGAACTCTTATTGTTAGACACGTGAGCGCTTTGACGGGACCAGTCCAAGGCCATCGAGCTAATGTTTGAACTTGTTGAGAGGTTTCGCGCCCTTCTTAGTCAGCGGCTTGCCCTGAGGGTAGGCCGATTTCGATTCCAAGGGATGCGTAATCGCGTGCTTCCGACGGCGCTCGCGTCGTCAATTCATAACCCAGATGTCGCATAAGCGGTCGCCATGCGGCTTCAATTTTCTCCACCATCGGTATCGGCAAATCTTTCTGCCAACCACCCGAAACCCCAGCCCGCACGAACATCAAGTCCTTGCGGGAATGTGTCCCAACCATGCGATCCATATCTTCACCCTGCGCCTGCTCCAGTTTTCTCATCCGGCTCATCGAGCTTCGTTCCACCGCGTTGGCAATCTGCTCGGCAGTTCTGTTCAAGCCGAGGAACGCGACAATCTTTTTGAGTTCGCGGAAGGTATCCTCCAACATATCTTCGTAGCGAAGCATAAGAAAGCGCGGATCGCCTTCGCTTGTGGCGAGCCAGGTCACCACGTTTTGTCCCCAGGACCCGACCGGCCAAGTCTCGCCTGCCAGGAAACGTCCAACAAAGGCTTCGATCGGCAAATCGTCGGCGATATACTTGATCTTGCGATAGAAATGATACTGCGAAACCACGACATCCCGGGGATCACGAACAATGTAGATCACGCGTGGATATCGCGGATCGAAGCATTCATGGCTTTTAATGATGCGGGGCCTGGGCATCCTGTCAAAAGACTTCGTTGAGGTGCCTGTCGGATCGGGAACCGAGATGTGAATATTGGCAAAAGTCACCGGCCGGTCTGGGAACATGAGGTTGCCGACTAGAAAGCGGGTCCAGGTATTCCCGGATTTGGGAAAGGAAACCAGAAAAACGTCGTCCGGAAGAATTTGCAAGCTCCTCCCTGGAGTGGACAAACCCAGAGCGCGCCGCACTCCATGAAATAGAAATCTAACGATTCTAGGTCGAGCCATTGTCGTTGATCTCAGCTAAGTTAGGTCCGGTGGAAGTGAATTCTTCACTCTCTATTTGCGGCGTGGAGTCGGCGGTGGTGATCAGGTGCTTCAGGCTTTTGCCCAGGCTGATCACAATTGGTTGACCAATGAAGATTCCTCTTCGAAAGAGTGAGACCAGGAGAGCAAGGGGCGAATTACGCCCGGTGCCAGGGTCATGCTCGAACCCCTGCCAGTCGCCGTATTCTTCACTTCAAAAGAGACCACGCTGTCGATTTGAAACAGCATCCATCGCTGGTCCTTGCCGAAGATCAAGTCCACGGAATAACGGCCGGCGTTAAGCAAATGCCCGGGGATTCTACATTTCATATGATGAATCCCGCAGCGCGAATCACCATCCGAACTGATACGGTAACTAGATACAAAAATAAGGACACCTTCTGAGTTGGTCACGCGAACAGTGCAGCCTAGATTAATATTTTTCCGGAAGTTCTCAAAACCGATTTTGATCTCAGCGCCTGAATCAATCGTGATGACCGGTTTGCCCTCCCCAGAGATTACCCGCATGTACGAGATACGGACGTTTTCATTACCTGGAGCAGCGGCTGGATCCGGCCAGTCTCTAGCACTCCCTTCGGTCGCAACACCCAGTAAGTAATCGTCAACGACGTCGGTGACAGTTCCCGACGATGCAACTTCGCCATCTCTTACCAAAACCGCTCGGCTGCATAAGGCCCTGATCGCCGTCATGTTATGACTCACAAACAAGATGGTCCGGCCTTCGCGCGAAACTTGCCCCATTTTGCCAAGAGACTTTTTCTGAAACGCAGCGTCCCCCACAGCCAGTACTTCATCAACCAGAAGAATTTCCGGTTCCAGATGCGCAGCTACCGAGAACGCCAACTTAAGGTACATGCCGCTCGAATAGTGCTTTACCGGAGTATCGATAAACTTTTCTACTTCGGCAAAGGACACGATTTCATCGAACTTCCGAGTGATTTCGCGCTTGCTCATGCCGAGGATAGCGCCGCTAAGGTATATGTTTTCGGACCCCGTGAGCTCCGGGTGGAAGCCGGTACCGACTTCGAGCAGGCTGCCGACGCGTCCATCGATCTCTGCCCATCCGGTGGTCGGTTTGGTGATGCGTGACAGTATTTTCAATAAAGTAGATTTCCCGGCGCCGTTGCGGCCGATGACGCCGACTACTTCGCCTTGGCGGATCTCGAGGGAAGTTTCTTTTAAGGCCCAGATGCTGGATTGATTCTCGTCCCCGTGATGGGCACTACCATGATTGCCGTTAGACAAAAATGACTTGCCCGAGACGAAGCGACGCATGGGGGAGGAGACAGCGCTGGCGAGCAGATCCCGCAAAGCCAAATAACGTTCGCGCTCGCCGATCCGGTAGCGCTTGCCCAGATTCTCGGCTCGGATGACGATGTCGCTCATGCTCGGATAGTCCTCCCGGCTGGGGCAGCCGAGGTTGTCCGTCGCTGTTTCTTACACCACATCGGCGATGGTGCCTTCCATCTTCTGGAAGTACATCACGCCACCCGCCAAAAGAACCAAGACCATCGCTGTCGAGGCTGCGAGCAAGAGACTCGGTGGCTCTCCGTGGCCGGTCAGCGACCAACGAAAACCCTCAACGACTCCGGACATCGGATTTAAGCCGTAGAGCCAGCGCCAGCGTTCCGGTATGAGGCTGCTCGGATAGGCCACCGGTGAAGCAAACATCCAGAATTGAATCAAAAATGGCACTACGTAACGAACATCGCGATAGACTGCGTTAAGGGCCGAGAGCCAGAGTCCGACGCCCAGAGCGGTTAACACTGCCAACAGCAGAAAAAATGGCATCAGCAGAATTGCTCCACCCGGAGTGATCTTGAAGTAGAGCAGCATTCCGAGAAACACAATAAATCCAAAGCCAAGATCCACTAATCCAGATGTAACGGCCGCCATGGGCAATAGCAGTCGTGGAAAGTAGACCTTGGTGATCACACGTTGATTTTCGACGATTGTGGTCGTGGAGTTTTGGAGTGCGCCTGCGAAATAAGTCCAGGCGAGCAACGCACTGTAGTAAAAAACCGGATGTGGCAAGCCGTTTGATGGGATGTGAGCCAGCCGGCCGAAGAAAAGAGTGAAAACCAGCATAGTCATGAAAGGCTGGAGGATGGCCCAGGCGGCGCCGATGGCGGTCTGCTTATAGCGCACTTTCAGGTCACGCCAGACGAAGAAATAGAGCAGTTCGCGATAGTTCCACAGTTCGCGTAAATTGAGGTCTAGCCAGTCCTTGGGAGGAGCGATCCTCTGGCGGGCCGGCTTTTGCCTGTAGCTGGGAAAATCGAGAGTGGCGAGGCGTTGCATAGTACGAAATTGCGATAACTAAGTACGACCTGCGTGTTCTTCGGAAATTCTCGAAGCAGGCTTTTTTTCTTGAGAGTGTCCGGTTGCGGAAATTTCGGTCCACCCCGAGTTCAACGCCGTTTCCAAGGCCCTTGTGTTCTCACCGGGAATGAAAAGATTGTTTGCGCTTCTGGACGCTCTGAGCCTGCGGTAGTCACGGCCAATGCTACTGTCGCGGATTGCTACTTCAACCTGGACGATGGGTCGAAACCGGTTAATTGTTTCGAATCCACCCTCGAGCGCGTCGGCTTCTGCACCTTCAGCATCGATCTTCAGGTAGTCCAACCGCTCAAGATTCTCCCAGCGGCAGAGGTCGTCGAGTGAAACGGACAAAACAGAAATCGACTCTGCATTGCCGTTGAGGACGAGGCCAAAGGAATTCGGCTTACCCTTATTCAAGTGCAGACGAGCGTGTCCAGTTTCGCGCCCGATACAGAAGGTTCTTACACGAACGTTGCTATAGCCATTTGCCCGGACATTATAAGAAAGCCGCAAAGCTGTCTCGATAAAAGGTTCAATGGCGATTACAAGTCCGTCGCTGCCGACCTCCTTTGCAGCCTTTACAGTGAAAACGCCTACGTTCGCCCCCACATCGACGAAAACCTGCCCAGGCCCTAGAAAATGCTGCAGGTAAAAGAGTTCCGGCTCGAGCGAATCTCCATAGACATAAACGCCGCGGCCACCATGGCCCGGCCGATTGTATCCTTCAACCAAGGCGCCATTTTGTAGCTTCGTGCGCAATAGCGCCGAACGAGGCGTCAGGGCTATGCGAACTTTTCGTAAGAATCGCCCAGGTCCGTTATTGATCGCCG
>Ga0335081_10002702_pt1 | contig 27910 bp, 24 predicted proteins | sample Lox_Sample_35_FD_206713 | JGI IMG/M metagenome (GOLD analysis project Ga0335081, IMG submission 206713) | Soil microbial communities from Loxahatchee National Wildlife Refuge, Florida, United States - Lox_Sample_3.5 | ecosystem: Environmental > Terrestrial > Soil > Wetlands | place: USA...
CTCACCAAGGGCCAATTCTCGGCAACCGCCGATATCGGCTCGAAATTGAAGACTGGCGTGATTAATGATCTGCCGCCCATCGATACCTGCGCGCTCGCCATCCAGCTGGGAGCTTCGTTCGTCGGACGCTCGTTTTCCGGAGACAAGCGCCAGCTTCTGGCCGTGCTCAAGGCGGCCATCGCCCACCGCGGCACGGTCATGCTCGATGTGATCTCGCCCTGCGTCACCTTCAACGACCACGAGGGCTCGACCAAATCCTACAAGTACATGAAGGACCACGACGAGCCGCTGCAGGAAATCAACTTCATCCCTTCGTTCGAAGACATCGACGTGGACTACGATCCCGGCACCACCGTTGACGTCACCATGCACGACGGCTCGCACCTGCGCCTGCGCAAGCTCGACGCCGACTACGATCCCACCAACAAGCTGCGCGCCATCTCCACCCTCAGCCAAGCTCACCACGAGGGCGAGACTTTGACCGGCGTGTTCTACATCGAACCCAACAAACCCACCTTTATGGATTTGCTGCACGTCACCGATGAGCCCCTGGCTACGCTGCCCGCCGAAGCTGTGCGTCCGCCCAAAGCGGTGCTGGATGAGCTGATGGAGAGCTTTCGCTAGAGTGAACCCTGGTTCAGTCCGTAGTTGTACCTTCGAAGGCAACGGCTAGTGCAAATCCCTGATTGCGACGCTGATGCGTTCCGGTTATGTTCGCCGCAGGGAGGATCCTTCGCATGAAGAGAGTTTTCTTGCTCCTGTTCGCGGTGCTGTTCGTGGCGCTTGCGGCCGGAGCTCAGGGTATGTCCGCGTCGCCCGGCAGCGCGCAAGGCGGCACGGCCATCAACAGCACCACCACCACGCACCGCCGTCATCACCGCAAGCACCACAAACATCACCACCACAAAAGGAACGCAAACTAGCTGCACCGCTTCAGCCGATAACCGTCGGCCACCGGCCGCCCGGCAGGGCGGCTTGGTCTTTGGAGCGGGATGCGGCTTCCGCCGGCAATTGTAGAATCCCACCATGAGCGCGCCCGGCATCTTCCGCCCCTTCGAAAAGCTGGTGAAGATCACGGTGAAGGGCAGGGAATGCCAAGTCCCGGAGGCAAACACCCTGCTGCGCGCCTTTCAGTACCTGGCGCCGGACACCGTCCCTTATGGCCGCTTCTGCTGGAACGAGGAATGCCAATATTGCCGCGTGACTTACGATACTGGCCAAGACACCGCCGCGCGTGTGGGACTCTCCTGCAAGCTCATGGTGCAGCCGGAGATGCGTGTGTTGGAGCTGGCGCCAGAGCTGCGGTATTGCCTGCGTGGGTTAGCCGAAGCCTAGCCACTAGCCATACGGTATGAGATCGTCCTTTGTGGCGCACGCAGATCTTCGCTGGTCCCTCGACTTGCGCCACGACCGGCGCCCGCTCGGAAGGATCGGAATCGCAGATTATTTATTGCGTCGCCGTGCGGTGGCTAGGTGAAGCTTTCCTGCTACTCAACTGGCGCAAACGCTCGCGCGCCTGCGTGGCCTCGACCGAGCGCGGATAGCGCGCGATCAAGCTGTTCAGCTCGCGCACGCCGGCCTCGCGCTGCCCCAGCTCGATCAAGGCATAGCCCTTCTTCAGTTGCGCGGCGGCGGCCTTGTTGCCGCCCGCATACTGCTGCAGCACGGTGTCATAGGCCTGGATGGCAGCCTGGAAGTTACCCTGCCGGTAGGCGATTTCTCCCACGTAGAACTGCGCGTTTCCGGCCAAGTCGGTGTTGGGATAATACTTCAGGTAGTCGCTGAATTCCTGCCCGGCGATGTCGTATTTGCCGGCGTTGTAGTCGCGCAGTCCATTGTTGTAGAGCACGTCGGGAGGCGGCGCCTGCACCCCAGGCGCGCCAGGCTGCACGCCAGGGGTCTGCGACGGCAGATTTTGCTGCTGTTGTGCGAGCTGTTCCAGTTGTGTGCTCAGCTTGTTCAGGCGAGCGCGCGTTTCGTCGAGAGAGTCGTGCAGCGCCTGCACCTGGGTGGAGACTTGGTCCACCTTGCCGCCGATATCACTGTTCTGCTGCGACAGCGTCTTCTGCAGCTCTTTGACCGCCGCGGTGACCTTGTTCATGTTGTCGGTGGTCTGTTCGAGCAGGTTGCGCATCACGCCCATGCGCTCGTCGAAGGACTGGCGCATCTGCGTCATCTGGTCCTGCAGCGCCTGCACCTGGGTCTGGAGCTGAACGATCTCCTTGCTGACGCCGAACGCCGGCAGCGCCGACCATAGCCCCAGCAGGACAAATAGGGGGAGCATTCTTTTCATGTTCATACGCTCGTTAAGATGTCGAAGGGCGGCTTCTTGGCATTGTAAAAGATACGTGGCGCAAGCGCGAGCCGGGGACGCAAGTCTGATAACCACAGAGGACAACCGGGCCATCGGGGGATCGGTAGGTCGGGTGATCTGAAAACCAGTCACCCGATGACCCGATCGCCCGATGATCCGATCAAGACAATGGCCCGCCTTCCATGGTTATCTCAATGCTGGAAGACCAGATGGGCGCGCCGGTTTTCCTGCCAGCACTGCTCGGTGTGCTCGGTGCAGAACGGCTTTTCCTTCCCATAGCTGATGGTGCGGATGCGATCGGCGCCTACCCCTTGCTGCACCAAGAAGTCCTTGGCGGCAGTGGCGCGGCGGTCGCCCAGCCCGAGGTTGTATTCGGTGGAGCCGCGCTCGTCGCAGTGTCCCTCGACGGTGAAGCGGATGTTGGGATGCTGCTGCAGGAAGGCGGCGTCGGCCATAAGCGCCTGCTGCGCGTCCGGACGGATGTCCGACTTGTCATAGTCGAAGAAGGCGTCCTTGATGTTCTGGTTGAAGAGCTCCTCGTCGCTGGGAGCGGCGACCTGCGGTGGCGGCGCCGGAGGAGCCGTGACGGTGACTCGCGCCGTGGCTTCCTGCGTCCCGCCGGCGCCCTTGGCAACCAGCCGATAGGTAGTGGACTCTGTCGGCGTCACCTGCTCTGAGCCGTTGGCTTGGACCGCCCCGATGCCTTCCAGGGTCACGTCGGTGGCGTTGGTGGTCTGCCAGGTCAGCGTGGTGGACTGCCCGCGCTCAATGCTGTTGGGGTTGGCCGTCAGCGACGCGGTGGGTTGCGGCGGTGGTGGCGGTGGTGGCGGCGCTGGCGCCGGTTTTTTCTTGCAGCCCGCGCTGGCCAGCAGCATCAAGCTCGCCAAGGCCACAACAATCGTGATCCACTTCATCCTGCTGTGCTTCACCTTATCCTCCCCTGCGAGAAAGCTCGCATTCACGTTCCTCCGGAGCTCATGCTGCCCGGATGGAGTTGAGAATGAAAAATGCAGCCCCGTGAAGATCTATTTCCAACTCCAGTTCGGCATGGTGTTGGAGCCCGTGAAAGTCAGTTGATGCTGCTGGCTGCCGTCTGCCAGCATGGTCCAGATCTGGTCGCTACCGCTGCGGTTGGACTGAAAAACAATGTGGCGCCCGTCGGGCGACCATGATGGAAAATCGTTCCGCCCCTGGTTCGTCAACTGCACCCATTGGCGGCTGGCGATGTCCATTATATAGATATCCTGCCCGCCGGGTTCACCGGGTCCCCACTTACGACTCCAACTAAACAACAGGAACTGCCCGTTTGGGGACCAGGAAGGCGAAACGGCGTAGCCGCCATCAGTCATGCGCTGCACGTTGGCGCCATCGGCATCCATGATGTAGATCTGCGGCAGCCCGGAGCGATCGCTCACCCAGGCGATCTGCCCGGAGGTCTTCGGATTCCACACCGGGGAGATGTCCACGCCCTTGTAAGCGGTGAGCCGCTTGAGATGCGCACCGTTGTCGTCCACTATGTAGATTTCCGGATCGCCGTTGCGCGAGGAGGAAAACAGCAGCTTGGTGCCGTCCGGCGACCAGGCCGGGGAGGCATTGGTGCCGCCGAACTTGGGGAAGGTCAAGAACCGGTTCAGCTCCAGCGACCAGATCACGATGTCCGGCGAGCCGTGCGCATAGGTGGTGAAGGCCAGGCGGTCGCCGCTGGGCGAGATGCGTGGCGAGAGCGAGATTGAACGCAAATGCGTGATCTGGTGCTGGTTGGCGCCGTCGTAATCCATCTCCCAGACTTCCTTGTGCCCGCTGCGGGTAGAGATGAAGAAGATCTTGCTGTCAGTGATTGCAGGGATGCCGCCACCCAGCCGGAAGATGATCTCGGCGGCAAACTTGTGGGCGATGTCGCGGGCGCTCTCCTTGCTCGCCGGTTCCTTATACTGCTTGCCCAGCACCTGCGGCGCACTGACGTTCTTGGCATCGAAGAGCCAGCCCTGCATCTGCAGGTCGGCCCCGCTGACGCCCAGATTGCCGAAGGCCACCATGCTGGCGTTGGGCGGGGGATTGCCCCAGGCGGTGACGTTTAGCTCTTGCGGCGTACCTGGGGTTTGCAGCGGGTAGAAGCTCTTCGAAACCATGTCGAAGATGCCTGCATTCGCTAGATCGCTCCACAGCACATCGTCAAAGACCTGTTGGAGCGGCGGCGTGGCGGGGCCGGCGGTCGCGATCTTGAAGTCGGGAACAGCCAACCGCACCTTCTCCACTCCCAGGCCAGTGCCGGTTCGAATCCAGTCCTGGGAGAAGGCGGGCAGGGCAAACGCACTCGCGAGCAGGAAGAGGAGGGCGGCGAACGCGCCGGCTGTGGCCGTGGTTTGTTTGAAGGGGCGCGGCTTTAGCCGCGCCGTCATGCTGTCGTAGGAATTGTTATTCCGAGCCCCCCCGAGCAAGCCCGCGCAGGCGGGCGAGTGAGGGCGGGGCGGGGAATCTTGGTTTCCATTTGCCGGAACCACAAGGTCCCTCGGCTCGCGCGCGCTCGCGTCGCTCCCTCGCGCTGCGCTCGGGATGACAATATAAAAAGGAGCTGACACGGCGTGGCTAACGCCGCGCCCCTTCAATGAAACCGTCATCAGCGATTTGGCCTCCTAAGAATTAATCCCCGCAAAATTGCGCCAGAAGATCAAACCCCGCTCATCTCCGATAATCAAACCAGAACTCCACCGAGACTTTGCTGCCGTAATATTGGCTAGGCAGGGCGCCGAAGGTATCGATGCGCTCGATGGCGCGCACCGCCGAAATGTCCAAAGACGGCACCCCGCTTGACTGCTCTATCTGCACGTTAACCGGCTGCCCGCTTCGCAGAATATCAAAGGTGATGTATACGCGCTGGCCGCTGCTGACTCCGGGATCGACCTCATACTTCAGCCAGTTCTCCGAAATCTTCCGCCGCACCACGTCCACGTACCAGCCAAAGCGGCTGCCGAAATCTCCGCCCCCGCCGAAGCTCAGGCCGCCCTTGGCCGCGCCGGCGTTAAAAACGCCGTAGGGCCCGCTGATGGGGCCGCCTTGGCCGAAAGGCACCATGTTCTCCGGTTCCGGCTCGGGGGGCACGTTCCTGGCGACGGTTGACCGCTCCGGCTTGGGCGGCTTCTTCTTGGCATTCTTCTCGGGAATAGGGATCGCTTCCGGAGCTTTTTCCTCCTGCTTGGGCAGCGATTTCGATAGGCCCGGCGACTCGTGGGCCACGATGCTCTTGCCCATTTCGTTGGGCGGCAGCGGAATGGCCGCCCTGGAAACCAGGTTGACGCTCATGGCTCCGCCGCCCGTGCCGCCCGATCCCCAACTCTGGCCGCCGATGCCGCTGATCACCCCGTAGGCCAGGATCGCTCCGGCCAGAAGCGCGTGCAGCGCCAGCGACCACCCCAGCGGCCCTCGCCAGCCCTCGCGTTCAGTGAAAATGTCAGCCTGGGCGGACATTGCGCTCTAACGTCTCTGCTGCTCTCCCGGCGAGCTTTGAATGGGCTCGGTGACGATGCTGACATTCGTGATCCCCGACTGCTTGACCGCATCCATCACCGTGGCAAAGGCACCGAAGGGCACATTCTGATCGGCGCGCAGGAAGATCGACTGCCGTGCAGGATCGCGCAGCCTGGCCCGCAGCTGGGCCCCGATCTGATTGATGTTAATGGGCTCGTTGCCCAGATACACGCGCTGCGAGCGGTCGATGGTAATGACCAGCCGCTCTTCGGTGATTTCCTTCACCGTGCGCGTCTTGGGTACGTTCACTTCAATGCCCGACTGCAAGATGGGCGCGGTCAGCATGAAGATGATGAGCAGCACCAGCACCACGTCCACAAAGGGGGTGACATTAATGTCGGCCAGCGACGTCTGGGTCCGTCCTTGTGGGGTGGTGAAGGCCATCTAGCGTGGCTCCGGGCCGCGTTCGACCGGGCGCTCGACCGCGTTGAGGAATTCCAGCATGAAGTCGTCCATGCGCGCGCCAAATTCGCGGATAGTGCTGCCGAACTGGTTATAAGCGATGACCGCCGGGATGGCGGCGAACAGGCCGGCGGCGGTGGTGATCAGCGCTTCGGAGATCCCCGGCGCCACCGCCCGCAGGGTGGCCGCGCCCGCCGTGCCCAGACCGTGGAAAGCGTCGATGATGCCCCACACCGTGCCGAACAGCCCGATGAACGGGGTCACGGCCCCGGTGGTCGCCAGCCACGGCAGGCGGCGCTCCAGGCGGGTCAGTTCCTCCGAGGAGGCAATCTGCGCCGCTCGCTGCACCGCCACCGGGTTCTTGACGATGCCGGTGGGATTACCGACCTGCCGGCGGTACTCCGTGTAGGCGCCTTCGAACACCGACACCAGCGGGCTGGGCTTGAATTGCTCCGAGACCGCGGCCACGTCCTGCAGGCGCATGGCCTTGCGGAAAGCGCGCAGGAAGCGCCCACTCTGCGTGCGTGCGCGCCCGAAGCGTGCCCACTTGGCCAGGATAATCGCCCAAGAGAACAGGCTGAACACCAGCAGGATGAGCAGAACGATTTTGGCGACAGCGCCGGTTTGAGCAATCAGGGTTTCAATTTCCCCGGCGAGGAAGAGACAGAAGAGGTTCGAGAACACCATTTATTAGTTGACCGTAGCACCAGCGGCAGGATGCCGTCAACGTGTCCGGACCGGGGGAGATAACCGGGGGCGGTGGCAGAGAGCCCCGGTCGGAGTTGCCGAGGAGAGAGCAACCTCGCCGGCGCCCCGAACCGTGCGCCAGACGTGTGGGGACGTAGCAGGCTGCGTCGCTACAGTAAAAGGTGATATCACCAGCGCGCCAGCACCAAGTCAGCGCCAGAGGAAAGCGGCTGCCACGCTGCCTTCCTTCTTGCCGTTCTGCCGGGCCATATAACAGTACGGATCAGCTCGAAGGGGTGCTGGTAATTGGGACTGGCCACTTGGTACACGCTCGCGCGCTCGTTGCCGGCCACGCGACGCAGGATGAATTCGACTTTAGGCGGCGGGGAGGGGTTGCGCCAAATGATGTGGGTTCCCATCATGCCCTCCCCACTGCCGTTAAGTTGCGGTGATCGCAGCCGAAACGGAGTTCGACCGCGGATTGTATGAACATGAACATATAAAAACTCCGCATCAAAAACTCCGTTGTGGGAGCCCCACGGTTCCCGCAACATCGAAGCGTTGCATCTTCCCGGCCAAAGCGCGCGTGCGGCCAAAAACCCGCGAAGAGACGGGCTTTTGAGGATTTATCGGTTTGCTGAGATCACATCACAGGGCGGTGTGACGAGGACGGTTGGCGAAATGGCGTCAGCGTTGACGAGGAAACGTCAGGACCCAGCGGATCGGAACCGATTCCTGGCTCCTGAGGATTCAAGAAGAGTAGTCCTTGCGGGTGATGCCTAATTTGCGCATCTTGGAGTTGAGCGTGGTGCGCTTCAGGCCCAGGCGTGCGGCGGCGCCTTGGGAGCCGGAGATGAGGCCGCCGGCCTCCCGCAGAGCCTTCAGGATGTGATCGCGCTCGGCATCTTGGAGCGTGGCAACATTGTCGGCGGCGACGGCGGCTTCTGGGCCGGATTGCAGTTCGGCCAGCGGTACGTTCAGCACGGACCCGCGGCTGAGAATCACGGCGCGTTCGACCAAGTTCTCCAGTTCGCGCACGTTCCCCGGCCAGGGCCACTTCTCCAGCGCCTGCATGGTTTCGGTGGTGATGCGCTCGATGCGCTTGCCTTTGCTTTCGGCGTGCTTCTGCGCGAAGTAGCGGACCAGCAGGGCGATATCCTTGCCGCGCTCGCGCAGCGCCGGCAGGTGAATGGGGAAGACGTTCAGGCGATAGAAGAGGTCACTGCGAAACTGGCGCTCGGCGACCATCTTTCCCAAATCGCGGTTGGTGGCGGCGATCAGCCGGAGATCCACGTGCATGGTACGGGTCGAGCCCAGTCGCTCGAACTCACGCTCTTGCAGCACGCGCAGCAGCTTGGGCTGGAGTTCCGGCGGAATGTCGCCGACTTCATCCAGGAACAGGGTGCCGTGGTCGGCCAGCTCCACCCGTCCTACCTTCTGCGAGATGGCGCCGGTGAAGGCGCCCTTCTCGTGCCCGAACAGTTCGCTTTCCAGCAGGCCGGTGGGGATGGCGGCGCAGTTGAGCTTGACGAAGGTGCGCTCGCGGCGCCCGCTGAGGTTGTGGATGGCGCGCGCGATCAGCTCTTTGCCGGTGCCGGTCTCCCCCAGGATCAGGGTGGTGGAATCGGTGGGCGCCACCGTCTCCACCTGCTCCAGCACCCGCTTCCACACCACACTCTCGCCGATGATCTCCTCGAAGTTGTACTGGCTCCGGATCTCATCTTCCAGGTAGAGCTTTTCCTCCGCCAGCTTGTCTCTGAGCTCGCCGATCTGGCGGAAGGCGAGCGCGTTCTCGACCGCGATCGCCACCTGGTTGGCCACCAGCCGCAGCAGCTCCAGGTCCTCCTGGTTGAAGGCGGCTTCGCGCCGGCTGAGCACGTTCAACGTTCCCAGCACGCGGTCGCGGCTGAGCAGCGGCAACCAGCAACCGGAGCGCATGCCCTCGGCGATCACCAGCCGGGTGCCTTCGGAAGGGAAAGTCTCCTCGTCCAGACGGTTCACCAGCAGCGGCTTGCGGGTGGCGAAGGCCCGGCCGGCGGGACCGCCGAAGCCGAAGGTGGTGCCTTCGCGGATCAAGCCACGCCCGTTGGGCAGGTCCACTGCCTGGATCTGGAAACAATTTTTCTCGGCATCGTAGAGCGCCAAGCTTGAATAGTCGTGGCGGAAGGCGCGGTGGATCGCCGCCGAGATGCTGGAGAACAGGTCGCGCAATTCCAGGTTGGTGACCAGAGCATTGTTGATTTCCAGCAGCATGCGCAGGCGATCACGCTCCGTCGCCAGTTGCTGCTGGTAGGAGACGGCGGTCTCGTGGGTGAGCACATTGTCTACCGCCACGGCGACTTGCTCGGCGGCCTGCCGCATCAGCTGCATGTCGGATTCGCTGAAGGCGTCCACCAGGGTACTGCCGAAGCTGATAGCGCCGGCGCGACGCTGGGGCGTCGAAAGCGGCACCACATAATATGACTGCAGGGCGCTCTCTCGATACATGCGCACCGCCGGGGCGAAGCGCGTCTCCTCGCTCAGGTTGCGTATCAGAAGTGCTTGCTGTTGCTGCCAGACCCAACCGGCAGGGGTGTCCGCCAGGGGCAATGCCAACGACAAAGGCACGGTTACAGGCACCGTCGCCTCCAGCACGTTCAGCCGCATCGTGTCGGTGTTGGGATCGTGGAGCATCAGGTTGAGAAAATCAAAGCGCACTGCCCGCTGCAGCCGTAGGAGTAGATCGTGGAACAGACCGGCCAACTCCGGATTCGAGGCGATGGAATGCGACACTTCGACCAGCGCCTCGTAGCGATCCATCGCCGGCGAGGACCATTCTGGGAGCGCGCCTTGCTGGCTAGCTATGGCTATGTTATGGCTAGCAGGAGTCATCCGCCACCCCGGGGAGAGTCCGAGCGGATTCTAGCTCAGATCGTGCCGGGCTTTGGCGAGATTTCGTCATCGCTGACGAGATGTCACCGAGGTCCATCGTCAAGGCCTTCTCCGGCGAAGCCCGACCAGGATACTTTTCTGGGATGTAACGCACTCACTTCTAAAAGGTTGGCAAAGAGCGTTCGTGACCGGCGCCCTGGTGGCCATGAACCTGCCATTCAATCCCACGGGCGAGGTTGCGGCGATCATGCTCAGGATTACGACTCAGGAAGGATCGGCGGCAATCACTCTGCTGCTCGAGGGCAAATGCCGCGGGCCCTGGGTCGAGGAACTGGAACGGTGCTGGCGCAAAACTGCGGCCTCGCTGCCGGGCAAGAAGCTGCGGGTGGATCTGGAGAACGTGGGATTTGTGGACGAACGTGGCAAGGAGTTGCTGAGGAAGATGTATGCGGCGGGCGTCGAACTGGACGCCGCCGGCCTGATGATGGCGTCCTTGGTGGAGGAGATCGTAGCTGACGCTTCGCCAAGATCAAGACGACCAGCCTAGCAAGGTTGGTGGGGATTTACTTAAAAGACAACGGGCCTGAGAAGTATCGAGTGGGGCGATTTTCTGAGGAGGTTTCACCGTGTCGACTTTGCATGTGCTACAGCCTGCTTCGGCTGCTGCCAAATGTGCTCTGCCATTTCTGGAAGGACTGGCGGAATCCGGACGATCCCTGGATCGTTTGACTCGCGAGAGTTCCTATCCCGCGGAAGCGCTGCTGTTCGTCGAAGGCCAGTCCTCGCCGGGTTTGATGGTGATCGTCAGCGGCCGGGTCAAGCTTTCCACGGCTTCGGCAGACGGGCGCACCATCATCGTGCGCATGGCTGGCCCCGGGGAGGTGCTGGGCCTGAGCGCCAGTGTGGTCGGGCGTCCCTGTGAGCTGACGGCCGAGACCCTCGAGCCCAGCCGGATCAAGATCATTCCGCGCGAGTCTTTCAAGCAGTGGCTGCGCGCGCATCCGGAACTGGCGTTTCGCATCGCCGAGGAGCTGGCGGAGGAATACAACAACACCTGCCAGCAGTTGCGCACCATGCTGCTGTCGCACACCGCGGCCCAGCGTTTGGCGCGCACGCTCTTGCAGTTGGTGCGTAACGCCGTGCCGGGCAAAGAAGCCCGGGTGCAGTTCTCGCTGACGCACCAGGAAATGGCGGAAATGATCGGCACGTCGCGCGAAACCGTGACTCGGCTGCTGGCTACCTTCCGTCACAGGGGCCTGATCGAGATCGAGGGCCCAATGCTGATCGTCCGCGATCGCGAGGCGCTGCGCGAACTCGGGCACGGCGATGGGGCTGGCTTCGGCTTCTAGAGCGGATCCTCCTGAGCACAGAGACACAGAGGGTGGTGCTGCACCTCCGTGTCCCTGTGTCTTTTTGGTGGACCGGAATATCTCTTGGAAGCCAGCGGCCCCCACCAAGTTGTAGAATCATCGCCGATGAAAAAAGCAGGTGTGATTCTTGCCGCGCTTATTTTGTTGAGCCTGGCTGGGGCGGAGAGCAAGCCCCAGCAGACCGCGGACCTCAAGTTCGTTGTGCTCAAGGACGACAACGGCAAGCCGGTGCGCAATGCCAGCGTGGTCCTGCACCAGCTGGACGCTCGCGGACGCCAGGAGCGCGGTGGTCTGGAGCTCAAGACCGACGCCGAAGGCAGGGCCTCCTACGACGGCATTCCCTATGGCAAGCTGCGCATCCAGGTGATCGCTCCTGGCTTCCAGACCTACGGCAAAGACCACGACATCAACCAGCCCGAGCAGGAACTGGTCATCAAGCTTAAGCGCCCACGGGAACAGTACTCGATTTACAAGTGAGCAGGAGAGCCAGGACGCGTGCGACGTTGGCCTGTGGGTATCTCGTGATGTCTTCCTCTTCACCGCGCGGCTTTTGTCCCTTTTAAAACTCCGGGATGAGCGCCCGAAGGCGCAAAGTCGCGGAGGGCTGCCCGTCTGCATGCCAAAAGCGTTACCGTAGTCCAGCTTTCACCCGAGCGGGCGGCAGCGCGCCATGAGCGGCTAATTGATGCTGGCGAGGGCCACGGGGCCGATCACGACCGAGGGGAAGGGTGTCCCAACCTGTTTCAGCGCTCCACTGCTATCGATAGAGAACACCGAAATGGTGTTGGAATCCCGGTTAGCGACGAAGAGGAAATTGCCCGCGCTGTCGGTCGTGACCGCCGAGGGGCTGGTGCCGGCGGCCACTGGCAAGCCGCTCAAAGGCGTCAGCGCACCGGAGCTCTGGATGGAAAAGCCGGAAACGTCGTTCGAGCCCTGATTTGCCGTGTACAGAAATTTCCCCCCTGCGTCCAGGCACAGGCTCACGGGCATGGTGCCGGTAGGGACCGGTGAACCTACGGCAGTGAGCTGGCCCGAGCTTGCAATGCTGAAGGTCGCCACCGTGTTTGCTATCGGGTCACTGACAAACAGGAACTTGCCACTGGAATCCATGACCATTGCAGTTGGATTGGTACCTGCCGCGATCGTGAAGGCGGGCGGAGTCTGCAAACACCCGGGACCGCCGGGACAAGTTACCACGGTGGTCGAAGACTGTCCGGCGGGAGCGGGGGTGAACATGTAGGTAGCGATCGAACCCACTCCTGCGGAGGTATCAGTCATGGCCACGAACAGCATCTTGCCGGTGGTCGCCAGCGCGTTGGGGGCCAGCGGAAAGGTGGGCAGCGGGCACGGCGCAGGCTGGCTCGGGGTACAGGGCGGCTGCAGTTGTTTGACTTCGGTCAGCGCTCCGCCGGTGGCGTCGATGGTGAACACGGAGAGCGTGCAGTTGAGCGCGGGCGCGCTGTTGTCGCAGGCAGTTCCCGTCGACCCGTGGTTCGCGACGAACACGAAGTTGCCCGTGCTGTCAATGGCGATAGCCGTCGGATTCACGCCCGTGGGTGCGGGAACCGAGGGCGGAATAGTTCCATTGCCGGCTGGGAGGGTGGCGACGGTCAGAACTCCGGAGCCCGCGTTCAGGGTGTACTGCGAGACGCCGCCTGGCACAATGCCGCCCGCGGAATCAAGGATGTAAGCGAAACGCCGCAGGGGGTCGATGGCGATCGCCACCGGCCCCGAACCGGTGGTTACCGAATCGGTGGTCACGCTCAGGGTGCCTGAGCTGGAGACGGTGAAGATGCTCACACTGCTACTGCCCGGCGCCACAGCGTACAAAACTTTCTGCGTTCCGCCTCCACAGCCGCACAGTGCAGCCAGCACGAGCGCCATCACGCTTACCACGAACCACGGGTGAGCCTGCCTCATGGCTCCATACGGTATTGGAAAGGCCGGGCCTTTGACAAGCGACCGGCTCATTGCGCGGCTTGAGCCAATCCCAAAAGCTCCATAATCACCCCGAGGACTCAATGAAACAGCAACGGGCCGAGCCGGAGGGAGACCATGAAGCCGATCAGGAAGGCGAGCGTCATCAGGCCCAGGATCTGCCACCAACGTATGCGGGCACTGCGCTCGACGGTCTGGCCCCGCAGCTCGCCCATGCGGCTCAGGGTGAGCACCACCAGATTCGACATGCGCTCGAGCGTCTCCGTCGCCTGCTTGTCGAAGGCGTGAGCGCGCGTGGAGAGCAGCTCGAAGATGCCGACCAGCTTGCCGTCCTTAATCAGGGGAACCACGCTGATGGAGCGGATGCCGGTCTCGCGGCTCAGTGCGCTGTCCACGCGCGGGTCCATTTGGGCGTCATCACAGAGCAGCAGGTGGCGGGTGCGCACGCACAGTCCCGACAAGCCGACGCTGGGATCCAGGCGCGTGCCCAGAGGAGGGGCAGTGCTGCCGTAGCGGGCGCGACAGACGAACTTGCCGCTCTCTGCCAGGGCGATGGCCGATCCGCTGGCGCCGGTGAGCGCGACCGCGCTGGTGACCACCAGCTCAAACACCTTGTCGGCATCCATGCCGGTGCGCATCATCTCGTTGAAGACGTTGTTGATGGCCGAGACTTCCTGTCTCTCACCGGCGGAGATGGTCGCACCGAGCTCGGTCTTGGCGTGTGCCCAGGCCAGTGCGGCTGGCTGGGCAGGCGGCCTGGCCAGCGGCTGACCGCTCTGGCTCGAAGCGTCCGGCGCCGCTGGCGGAAGGTCTGGCACGAGCTGCACTCCTCGAAACTGTAGCCAGTTGGCTGTGGGCTGGGCAGAGCTGAAGGGGAAGGGCCGAAGCCGGATTCTGCCTCCATATGCGCGGCATGTCAAGCGCTGGGCTGCATCCAACGTCGAGAAGCGCTGGACATCTTCCTGGCCGATGGCGAGAATACCGCGCGCGAGGCTTGCGGCATGATCCGCGTGATCACCATCAGTCGTCAATTCGGCAGCGGCGGCAGCGAGGTGGCGCGCATCCTCGCCGAGCGCCTGCAGTGGAAGCTGATCGACGACCCGCTGGTGGCCGAAATCGCCAAGCGTGCGGACGTGTCTCCCGCCTTGGCGCGCCGCTACGATGAGTGCGTCGATCCCTGGTTCCACCGCATGTTCAAGGCGCTGTGGCGCGGCGGCTACGAAGGCGTGGTGAGCCGCGGCGAGCTCAATGCCTTCGATGCCGACGCCATGGCCGATCTGTGGACACGGGTCATCCGCGAGTCGGCTGAGCTTGGTCACTGCGTCATCGTGGGGCGCGGAGCGCAGTGCCTGCTGCACGGCCGCCCGGGCGTGTTCCACGTTTCCGTCTTCGCGCAGATGGAGCAGCGCGTGCGCAACCTGCGCGGACCCTTGCGCCGACATGTGCCCGCAGGCGCGGATCCCAAGGCGTTGGCCGAGGACAGCGATCAGCGCCGCGCCAGCTACGTGCGCCGATATTTCGGGGAAGATTGGAAGGATTACCGTCTCTATCACCTGGTCATCAACTCGGCGGTGGGATTCGAAGCCGCGGCAGCGGCCATCCTCTCGGCAGCGGGATTGACGGCGCGCCAGCCGCAGCCTTCGCCGTGACCCCCCAAAAAACGCGAGATGCCTACCTCGCCGGCAACCACACCGCTTGCGATTCGGTGGGGGGTACTTCGAGGATGTGGGGAGTAATCACCAGCAGGAACTCATCATCCTCGATCATTTTGTTCTCCGTCGAAAACAGCAAGCCAGCGTCAGGGATGGCGCCCACTTCCGGCGGCCCGCTGAGCGAGACCTGCTCCGAGCGGTTGATATCGCCCACCACCACCGCCTGTTCTCCGTCCTTCACCGTGATCGTGCTCTTGTAGTTGCGGTTGGAGATCACCGGCACGCCGTTGAACAGCTGTCCGGTGAGCGCGCGCAGTTCGGTCTCCAGGCTCAGGGTGACATCGGATTCGCCGTGTACCATGGGCGTGGCCTTCACCGTCAGGCCCAGGTCCTCATAGCCGACCGAAGGAAAGGCTGCCTGGAAGGTGTTGTTTTGGATGTTCTGCGAGATGGCCGAGTTGTTGAAGATGGGTGAGAAGGTAGCGTTGAGGATGGGATAGCGGCTGCCCACGCGCATGGTCGCGGTCTTGCCCTGCAGGGCGCGCAGCGTCATGTTCTGCAGGTCCTTCACGCCGGAGTTGCTGAGCTGGAAATTGGCGGTCAACGAGGGAAGGGTCAGGGCGAAGAACGTAATGCCTTTGCCGAAGGTGGCAAAGGGAGAGCTCAACAGCGGATTGAGTTGCTGCTGTTGCAGTTGCGCGAGCAGCGTCGACAGCGCCGTGGTGTTCGCCTGGTTGATGCCGCCGGAGGAGATGAGCTGGTTGATCAGGTTCTGGACGTTGGGCTGGCTGCTCAGCAGCGCCGCTGCCTGCGACAGGTTGAACAGGTTGAACTGCAGCGGCATTTGGATTCCCAGGTTGTTCAGCAGCGTGTGATCGATCTCGAAGACCTGGATGTCGAGCAGCACCTGCTGCGGTCCCGCCGTGGAGAGCTGGTTGAGAAACTGGGTGGCCGCCTCCAGCGTCTGCCGCGGCGCGCGCACCGTGATCAGGTTCTTGCTGGGGTTGGCGCTCACCGAGCGGATTTCGAAGACGCTGCGCAGCGTGCCCACGATGTCGTTCAGCTCTTGCGGGCTCGACGCCTGCGACACGTAAAAAGTGCGCAGCGACATGCGATCCAGCTGGCGATGGCTTTCCGCCGTGTCCGCCGCCACCCGCAGCTCCTTTTCCGAAATCGGCACCCAGAACGACTTGCTGACCATGTTCGCCAGATCGATGGCATGGGCAAAGTCCACGCCATCGACTTCAAAGCGCACCGGGCGCGACGTGAAGGACTGATCGAAGCTGACCTTCAGCCCGAAGTTACCGGCGATCATCTGGTAGAGCCCGCGGGAGTCGCCGCGATAATGGAGGTCCCGCAGTCCGGCAGTGGGCTGCAGGTCCACGGGATCGGAACGCGCCACCAGGCGCAGGGCCCGGGAGAGCTGCGGGGCGGCATCGCCCAGTGCGTCCTGGAGCCGCTGTTGCACGAACGCGTTGCTGGCATCGAGGTCCAGAGCGGCGCGGAACGCGTCCGCCGCCTCCCGCTCGCGCCCGCCGGCGAGCAGGCGATTGCCGCTATCGATATGTTGCTGGGCCAGGGCCATGCGGGCAAACTCCCGGGCATTGACGTAATCGACGTTGCCCGGGACCAGCCGCGCCGCCTCGGCGAAATCCTCGTAGGCGCGGGCCAGGTTTTTGGCGCGCAGCTTCGTACCCCGCCAGTAGAGGGAGGAAGCGCGCCTCAAGTCCTTGCCGGGAGCCACACAATCATTGGCCTCGATGGTGCACAGGACCGGCCCCTTTTTCTCCGGGGGCGTCTCCGCCTTCTTTGCGGGCGTCTGCGCGCGCCCGCTCGCCGTCAGCGCCACGCACACCAGCACCGCCGGCCAGCACGCGCGGAAAGCCCAGCTCCGGACAGGAACTCTCATGAGTAGAGAGATTTTACTCTGCTTGAGTCGTCGGAGAACCGGGTCATTCGGCCAGGGAGTCATTCGGCCAATAGGGCAGCATGCTGTGTTTACTCAGATGCTAGCCCGATTTCTTCCCCACGCCCCACCCCCCTACCCCCTCCACACCGACTCCCTCTAGCATAATCAGTAACTTACGCACGGTTAACCGCTGCGCCTCTGGAAGGGGGCTCACACCCTGCGCTTACTGCGGATACTTTCGCGAGAGCTGATCTGCGGAAAGCACCGCGAGGCGCCTGAAAGGCACTTCTGCCTCGGCTTCCTTTTGATCGGGAGAAAGATTCAGGAGTCGCCGGATTTCTGCTTCCATTTCGCGCAATTCGCCGGCAGGCGCGATTTCCGCCAACTGAGCGAGGAGCATCTTGTGCGCCTGCTTGCGTTCCATCACTTCCAGCCCATCCAGGATCTGGCGGTGCGGAGTTCCCTCCCAGATGGCGAGAATCATCGCCTCCCGCAGCCAGCGTTCGACGCCGTACTCGGCCAGCGTGCCCAGGCCGCCGTGAACTTCCATCGCCCATTTCGCCGTGTCCACGGCGAACTCGGCGGTCCAATACTTGGCCAGATGGGCCACCAGGCGAAAGAGGTGATAGCGCTCGGAGTAAGGCGGCCGCTCCATCCACACCTGGTCGAGGAGCCGGACGGATTCCCACGCCAGGGCGAATGCGGATTGCAGCGTTTTCAGGCGGTCCTCAAACTGGCGACGAAGCAGCGGCAGGTCGACGATGCGTTTACCGAAGGCGGCGCGGCACTCCGCATAGGTGAGCGCGTCGGCCATGGCGCGCTGGGCCAGCGCAACACTCACCACGCTGTTGGCCACGCGGGAAAGATTCAACACCTCCAGAATCAGATAAATTCCCGCGTCGGCGGAGCCGAGCAGGTAGGCTTCGCTGTCCCGCAGTTCGATCTCTCCCGTAGGCACGGAGCGAGTGGCGATCTTGTCCTTGAGGCGACGGATGAAGTAGTTGAGGCTGCCGTCTTTGTTCTTGCGATAGCGAGGCACGAGAAAGAGCGCGAGCCCGCGCACGCCCGGCGGCGCTCCTTCCGGACGGGCCGCCACCACCGCCAATTCAGCCGCCGCGTTGCTGGCAAAATACTTGTCGCCGGTCAGCAGCCAGGCATCGCCCGCAGGCCGGGCGATGGTCTGGACCCCGGCGCCCAGATCCGAGCCGCCGCCGATCTCCGTCATCCAGGTGGCTCCCTGCCAGACGGAGTCGTCCTTCCGCAAAAGCTCGGGCAGGAAGCGCGCCCGCGATTCCGCGCTGCCGTACTTGGCGAGCGGGACAGCGGTGCCGAGCGACACGGTATACGGGCAGCAAACCCCGGGGTCGTAGAACGAAATCGTGTACATCAAAAGATAAGTCGGGAGGAGCGAGTTTTCTTCGAGGGCACGCCAGACTACGCCGGAGCGGTAGCCCTTGCGCAACATGGTCTGGTATTCGCGCGGGTAGAGGACTTCATCGACGCGCCGGCCCAAGCGGTCGAACATGCGGACCCAGGGCGTTCCCGCACGATCGATGGTGCCGGAGATGGCGACGCCTTCGCTCTTCCACCACTCCTGCTCGGCGGCGAGCACGTCGAGGTGCGGAATGGCAGGGAGCCTGCTTTCGAGAAAGCTGAGAGGAGAACGGAGAGCGTCGAGCAGCACCACGAGCGCATGGTAGGCGGCGCGCCTAAGCGCGTCAAGGGAAGCCGGTCTGCTTGCTGGCCGCCGCTTGTCGTGGGCGCGCCAGCGCGCTGGGAGCATTCATTTGCAGCGGGCCGCGAGGAGGCCTGCGGCCGCAGCGATGTCGATATCCGCGATCAGCAACCCTGGTTTACCGTAGGGCTGGTAGCTGAGTAGCGTCCCGTCGGGCCGCACCACCGCGGAAGTGGTCGGCGAGCCGGCGCTGGCGCAGTTTACAGATGCGAAGTAGCAGGTGTTCTCGGCGGCGCGGCACAACATTGCTTTCTCATGGAAGGAGTTCGCCGGATCGGCGAAGCTCGAGGCCACGTACCCGCCGGGCTCGGCTTCGTGGAAATGGGGGTGGAAGATGATCTGCGCGCCGCGGCGGGCGGCCCAGCGCACGGTTTCCGGATAGCGCCATCCCTCATGGCAGATCGCCACCCCAAAGGTCAGCGGACCGGTTTGGAAAACCCGCCTCCCGGAGCCGGCCGAATAGATCGGCTCCTCGGAGGGGTCGATTTGGACTTTGTCCTGGAAACCGGCGATGGTTCCGTCTCGATTGATGACCAGTGCTGTAGCCAACAGCGCGCCCCCGACGAGGCGCTCCGTTCCGAGAACCACCGCAAGGCCTGCCTTCGCGGCCGCCGCCGCAATCGCCGACCAGGCGCGTTCCAGGAATGCAGGGTCGGGGGGCGGCACCGACTTTCCCATTCCGCGGTATCCGGGAACGAAGCATTCCGGAAAGCAGATGATGCCGGCGCCTTCGAGGGACGCTTGGGCGGTAGCTTGTTCAGCCAGCGTGACCGACTCCTCGGGAGTCGCCGGGAACCGGAGATTGGCGAGTGCGATTCGAAACGCGCCCATTTGGAAACTCCAATCTTGAAAATTCCTAATGACTCGATTCCAACAGCTCAGTGCAGCAGGAAACGCACAAATCCGGCTGATGCGACCGGAGTTCCTGCAGGCTAAAGATGCCGGTGGCCACGGCGATTACCGGCACACCGGCGGCGCGCGCCGCCTGGATATCGGACGGGGTATCGCCCACAACATATACAGTGGCCGCACTCTCGAGCCGCCGCCGCGCCTCCTCCACACCCCAGCGGATGATGTCCGCGCGCAGCTCTCGCTGGTCGCTGAACGAGCCAAAGGCGAAGAACGGACGCAAACCGCTGGTCTCCAGCTTTTTCCATGCGATCCTCTCCAGGTTGCCCGAAGCCACCGCCAGGAGCTTGCCCGCAACCGTCAGCCGCTGCAGCAGCTCCAGGACTGACGGGCACAGCTCAGGGTGCATGGCGGCGGCGTTGCGCTCCACCTCCGCGCACATGGCGGCGATCATCTGCGGCAGCTTGGCGTCGATCTCGGCATCCGAGACGCCCTGCCCCCGCAACACGGCGCGTATGATCCCCAGGTCGGTGTTGCCGTGCAGGGGCACGCGGTCGATTTTGGACGGCACGGCGAAGAACTGCTGCACCGCGTTGTGAAAGGCCTTGTAGTGAATGCCGTCGCGGCTGTTGAGCAGAGTGCCGTCGATGTCGAACAGGTAAGCGTCGGCGCCATCCCAGCGGAAACCGCAATCCGCTGGCGCGGCGGGACGGCGAGAACCGGCACTCACTGGCGCAGCATCAGGCGTTCGATGGCGGTAGCCCGTCCGCTCTCGGGGTCGCAGTCGATGACCACCGCCGAAAAGCGCACGTCGCCGGTGGCGGGTTCGAAGCGCCCAGGCATGTTGGTGAGAAAGCGCTGCAGCACCTGCTCCTTTTCCACCCCGATGATGCTGTCGTAGGGACCGGTCATGCCCACGTCCGTGAGGTAGGCGGTGCCTTTGGGCAGCACGCGCTCGTCGGCGGTGGGAACATGCGTGTGCGTGCCCACCACCGCGGTCACGCGGCCGTCCAGGTACCAGCCCATGGCGATCTTCTCGCTGGTGGCTTCGGCGTGGATGTCCACCAGAATCACCTTGGCGCGGATGTTCTCGAGCAGGCGGTCGGCGGCGCGGAAGGGATCGTCGTTGTCCACCATGAAGACCCGCCCTTGCAGGTTGATGACCGCGAAAGGCGTGCCCTTCTTGCTTTGCCCTTCGTACCAGCCCAGGCCGGGCGTGCCGGCGGGATAATTCGCAGGACGCAGCACGCGGCGAGCATTCGAGCCGTTGCGCTCGGCGGAGCGGAAGTAATCCATTATCTCGCGCCGGTCCCAGACGTGGTTGCCGGTGGTGATGACGTCGATGCCCAGGCCGAGGAACTCCTCCGCCAGAGATGGCGTGAGTCCGAAGCCGGCGGCGGCGTTTTCGCCGTTGGCGATTACCAGCTCGATCGCGCGAGTAGCCACCACGTCGGCGAGATGATCGCGCACGATCTCCCGCCCTGGCCGCCCGAAGATGTCGCCGACGAACAGGATGCGCACGCTTGCGATGGTACCACGCCCCTTTTCCCCGCGATTGTCATCCCGAGCGAAGCGCGACCGGGCGAAGTGAGGCAGCGCGAGTCGAGGGACCTTGCGTTCGGTTTGAATTTACCGCGCCAGCTCCGCCGTCTTCAGGAAGTCGTAATTTCCCGCCGACGAAACATCCAGGTTGCGCACCCGCGGGGTGTGCACCAGCACGTTGTCGTAGTACCACAGGTTGACGTAGGGCAGGTCCTCGGCCACGATGCGCTGGATGGCGTCGTAGTCGCGCTTGCGGCGCTCGCGGTCCACGGTGCTGCGGGCATCGTCGATCAGCTCATCGACCCGGGGGTTCGAGTAATAGCCGCGGTTGGCGCGCTTGGGAGGAAAGCTGTGCGAGGAAAAGATGTCCTCGAAGATGTCGGGATCCTCGTTGCCGCCTACCCAGCGTAGCGAGAAAAGTTGGAACGCGCCCTTCTGCACGTCGGAGTAAAAGGTGGCGAACTCGAAGGTACGGATGTCGAGGGCGATGCCGGCCTCGCGCAATTGCTGCTGCAGCACCGCCGCCATCAGGCGCGTTGATTCTTCGGTGGAAGTCTTCATGGTCAGATGAAAGCGCACGCCGTTGCGCTCAAGATAGCCGGCGGCGTCGAGCAACTGGCGGGCGCGCGCGGGATCGTGCGCGTAGGTGCGCACGTCGCCGTCATAAGCCCAGCTCGACGGCGGAAGCACGCTCGCGGCGGGCCGCGCCATGTCGCGCCACAGGTAGTGGATCATCGGCCAGCGATCGATGGCATAGGCGATCGCCTGCCGCACCCGCACGTCCTTCAAGATGGGATCGCGCAAGTTGAAGGCCAGATAAGCATAAGTTGTTCCCGGCGAGCGCATGACCTCGAGCTGCTTCTGCTTCTCGATGGCGACCACCATGTCGGCGGTCAGCGCATTGATTTCGAGATCGGCGCTGCCCTTGCGCAGTTCAAGCGCCCGCGTGGTGGTATCCGGCACGATGGCAAAGCGCACGCGTGCGATCCGCGACGGCGTGCCCCAATAGAGAGGGTTGCGCTCGATGACGACTTCTTTGTCCTGCTCCAGGCGCACCAGGCGGAACGGACCTGAGCCGATCAGATGCTGGTTGAAATCCGCGCCGCTGCCCAGGGGCACAATGCCGATGGCCGGGTTCGAGAGGTTCCACAAAAGCGGCGAGTAGGGTCCCTTGAGATGAAAGATGACGGTCGTGTCGTCGGGCGCGTCAATGTGGTCGATGAGACGATAGGAGCCCGCCTTGGGCGTGAGCACCGCGCCCGCGAGGATGGAATCGAAAGTCCACTTCACGTCGCGAGCGGTGAGCGCGCGGCCGTCGCTGAAGCGCACCCCCGGGCGCAGGTGGAAGATGTAGGTCAGGGGATCGGGAATCTCCCAGCGCTCGGCCAGGCCGGGAACGAGGTTAAAGTGCTCGTCACGGTTCACCAGGCCGTCGAAGAGCAGGGCGTCGATGCGCTCCGATTGCGCGTCCGTGCCCACCCGCGGATCGAGATTCGCCGGGCTCGACTCGATGATCATCACCAGCGTGCCGGGCGCGGGCTTCTTGGCGCAGCCGGAAAGCAATGCCAGAAAAAGGAGGCAGGATGCAGCAGGCAGGAGGCAGAAAAACCCGCGTCCTGCTTCCTGCCTCCTGCGTCCTCTTCTACGAAACATAGGAGATCTTCCCCAGGATGGCCGCACGGCGCGCACCCGTCGCCGCCGGGATGTTCGACGGCCGGTGGTGCCAGGTCTCATAGGCGAGCAAGGCGAAGGCCAGAGCTTCCTTGGCGGTGGACGGCACGCCGAACTCGTCGGAGTGGCGCAGCGTGAGTCCAAGCGGCTCAAGTTCCGCGCGCAGCATGGCCATGAGCGTTCGATTCTTCGCCCCACCACCAGAAACCACATAGTCGGAAAACGTGTGAAGGGGCACGGCCTTAGCCGTGCCGTTAGGGCCAGCCTTAACTTGGGCTTGAGCCCCTGAAGGGAAAGCCACGAACCGTCTAACCGCCTCCGCAATCGATCGTGCTGTCAATGCCGTCGCGGTCGCGACAATGTCTTCTTTCCGCGCCCGCCGGCAGCGGCGAAGAAAATCAGCGACGAACTGGCGCCCAAACTCTTCCCGCCCCGCGGTCTTGGGAGGCTTGCGCCGGAAAAATGAATGTTGAAGTAATCCTTTAACAACTCCTTCAAGTGGCTTGCCCTTCGCCGCTACCCGCCCATCGCGATCATACGGCTTCTCGTACAGCCGCTCCATGACGGCGTCAATAACCATGTTCCCGGGGCCAGTGTCGAAGGCGGTCACCTGCTCGGGCGATGCGCCGGCGGGAATGGCCGTCAGGTTGGCGATGCCGCCGATGTTCTGCACAATGCGCCCGGCGCGGGGGTCACGATAGACCAAGTAATCGAGAAACGGAACCAGTGGCGCGCCTTTGCCGCCAGCTGCCATGTCGGCAGGACGGAAATCCGAGACCACCGGCGCACCCACGCGTGCGGCGATGATGGCGCCCTCGCCCGTCTGCCACGTGGCGGAGACCTTCTTCCCCAGGTACAGTGCTGGTTCGCCCTGATGGTAGAGGGTCTGGCCATGGCAGCCGACCAGTTCGACCTTTATCCCAGACTTTTTCTCGGCCGCGAGCACGGCTGAGGCGTAAAGCTCGCCCAGCAGGAAATTCAGCCGCGCCAGATCGGCTACGCTGGCACGCTCGGCATTCATGGCGGCGAGCACGGTGCGCCGCACCGGGAGCGGGTAGGGATGCTCATGATGCGCGAGCAACTGGAAGCGGGTATCGAAGCTCGAGCCGTCTACTTCGACCAGAGCCACGTTGATGCCGTCGGCGGAGGTGCCGCTCATGACGCCAGCCACGATCAAGCGCAACCCCTGATTGGAAGGGGCGAGGCTTGAGCCGCGCCATAGCCGATTTCTATTGAATTGTCGTCCCGGGCAAGCGTGAGCCGAGCTTCGCGAAGCGAGCGCGCCGCGAGGGATCTGCGGCAGCAGGGATAGGACGAATGCAGGTCCCTCGACCCGCGCTCAGTCGTCAAGTTCCTTCGCGCTCGCTCGGGATGACAATTAGGAGGGATCAGACGGCGCGGCTCCGCCCCGCAACGCCGAAACCGAGCCCGGGGACTCCTAAAGCCGCGCCTTTTCAAAGCGCGAATACATAAGACAATGTGCGGAAATTCAATCACAGCACCACCGCCGCCTTCTGCACCTGGCCGGCGAACTTGTTCATCCGGTCGCGCAGTCTGCGCACCGTCTGGGGGGAAGGCCGCGCGCCACCGGTTTTCAATTCCTTAAACCTCTTCTTGAAGGCTAGCACCCGCCCGGCGGCGGCGGACACTCGGCGGGCAAACACGGGATCACTCTCGGCCCCGCGCATCACGGCCTCATACGCCCGCCAGACATGCTCCTCGTTATGGCAAACCAGGAACATATCGGCGCCGGCACGCAGCGTATCAACCGCGGCTTCATCGATGGGTGCCGCGGCCTGCACGCCGCCCATCTCCAGGTCGTCGGAGACCACCAGGCCGCGATAGCCGATTTTCTTGCGCAGGATATCAGCCATCCACTTGGGTGACAGAGACGCCGGGATGCCAGTTTTGGTGACCGCCGGATAGGCGGCGTGCGCCACCATCACGAACGCCATCTCCCGCCGCAGCGTCCGGTAAGGATGGAGGTCTTCGGCCCAGAGGCGCTTCCAGGTTTTGGTGATCAGCGGCAGCATCTCGTGGGAGTCGAGATTCGCTTCGCCAAGGCCGGGAAAATGCTTGCCGCAGCCCAGCACCCGCGCCTCGCGCAGGCCCTTGAGGAATTCGCGGGCGTAGATCGCCGCCTGCTTGGGATCGTCGGAGACGGTGCGCGAGGTGAGCACGGCGCGCGAGGCCGCAAAGCTCAGGTCCAGCACAGGCGCGAAGTCGGTGTTGAAGCCCAGGGCGCGGACCTCTTCGCCGATCAGGCGGCCGTGGGCGCGGAACAGCTTTCTATCTTGGGTCGCGGCTACGGCTTCGGCCGAGGGCGCGGGCGCGATGGCGTTCTTCAGGCGATCGACGGTGCCGCCTTCCATGTCTACGCACAGGAACATGGGCGTTTCTACGATCTCGCGGCAGGCGCGCACCAGTTCCCAGGTCTGGCGCGCGTCGAGAATATTGCGCGCGAACAGGATCACGCCCCCGGGCTGGAGCATGGTGAGCATCTGGCGCAGCCCGGGCGAGACCTCAGCGCCATCGAAGCCCATGATGAGAAGCTGGCCGACTTGGGCGTGGAGGGATGTCATCGTCCGATTACACACGTTACAGAAGCTTTGTCATGCTGAGCGAGTCTCGGCTGCTTTTTGCCGGGGCGAGTCGAAGCACCCCTACTCTCTGGTGGAGGATAGGGGTCCTTCGACTCGCGCGCCAACATCGGGCGCGCTGGATCAGGATGACAATACTTTAGAAACTCATTTGCGCCACAGCTAAAGCTGTGTCCTCCCGAAGAATCTCGCCTGCGGCCAGCCAACGAAGCGCGACGACCACCCGCTACTCCATCTGCTTTTTCAGCTCGGCCAGCAGGTTCAGCGCTTCGAGCGGCGTGAGCGAGTTTACGTCGGTCTCGCGGATGCGGTCGACAATCTTCTGCGTGAGCGGGGTGAAGATAGTCAACTGCGCCGCCGGGGAAGCGATTTCGTCTGAGGCCAGATGCGCCGTGACCGCATGCTCCGATTCTTCGTGCTCCGTCAGCACTTCCCGCGCCCGCGCGATCACTTCGTTGGGCAGCCCGGCGAGCTTGGCCACCTCGATGCCGTAGCTGCGGTCGGCGGCGCCCGGCTCGACCTTGCGCAGGAAGACGATCCCGCCCGCGCTTTCCTTCACCGACACATGATAGTTCTTCACGCCCGACAATCGGCCAGCCAGTTCGGTCAGCTCGTGATAGTGGGTGGCGAAAAGAGTCTTAGCCCGCACGCGGGCGTGGATATGTTCGACCACCGCCCAAGCCAGCGCCAGACCGTCGTAGGTCGCGGTACCGCGGCCAATCTCGTCGAGCAGGATGAGCGAGCGCGGGGTGGCGGTGTTCAGGATGGCGGCGGTCTCGGTCATTTCGACCATAAAGGTCGAGCGACCGCGCGCCAGGTTGTCGCTGGCGCCGATGCGGGTGAAGATGCGGTCGACAATGCCCAGTCGCGCCGAGCGCGCGGGCACGAACGAGCCCATCTGCCCCAGCACCACGATCAGCGCTGCCTGCCGCAGGTAAGTCGACTTGCCGCCCATGTTGGGCCCGGTCAGCACCAGGATGTTCTCGCTGGTCGAGTTGAGGAACAAATCGTTGGGAACGAAACGATCATTCGACCGCATAAGTTCCTGCCGTTCGATCACCGGGTGGCGTCCGGCCACGATCTCGATGTCGGCGGTGCCGTCGAACTGCGGACGGCAGTAGTCGCGGTTGGCGGCGAGGTGCGCGAAGTTGGCCAGCACGTCGACTTCCGCCAGCGCCAGCGCTGATTGGCGCATGCGCCGGGCTTCGGCGGCGATGGCGGAGCGCAACGCAGCGAACATGCGGCGCTCGATCTCGATGATCTTCTCCTGCGCCTCGAGGATCTTGGTCTCGTGCTCTTTGAGCTCAGGCGTGGTGAAGCGCTCGGCATTCACCAGCGTCTGCTTGCGCTCGTAGTCGGCGGGTGCAAGGTGCAGGTTCGGCTTCGAGATCTCGATGTAGTAGCCGAAGACCGAGTTGAACTTGACCTTGAGCGAGCCGATGCCGGTGCGCTGGCGCTCACGCTCCTCGACGCGAGCCAGGTACTGCTTGCTGTTGCGGCTGAGATCGCGCAGCTCGTCGAGCGTGGCGTCCACACCTGCGGCGATCACGCCGCCATCGGCAAAAGTCAGCGGCGGCTCGGGGACAATGGTGCGGTCCACGCGCTCGCGTAGCTCGGGCAGATCGTCGAGCGACGCGGCGAGCATCCGCAAGCGCTCGGCCTGGAATCCCCCGAGCGCATCTTTCACCTTGGGGATTCTTGCCAGCGACGACGAGAGCGCCAGCAAATCGCGAGGGTTGGCGGTTCCGAGCGTGACGCGGCTGAGCAGGCGCTCGATGTCGAGAATGCCGTCGAGCGCGCGCCGCAACTCCTCGCGCGCGACCATCTCTTTTACCTGTGCCTCGACCGCATCGAGGCGCGGCTCGATCACGCTGCGGTCGATCGCGGGCCGCAGCATCCAGGAGCGCAGCAGGCGCTTGCCCATCGGGGTGAACGTTGAGTCCATGCTGCGGAAGAGCGTGACCTCGTCGCCGGAGTTGGCGAACAGCGGCTCGACCAGCTCCAGGTTGCGCACGGTGACGGCGTCGAGCACCAGGCAATCCCGGCGCTCGTAGAAGCCGATGCGGTCCACGTGCTCGAGGGTGCCGCGCTGGGTGGAGCGGACGTAGTGTAGAACCGCGCCTGCCGCGGCCGCGGCTGCGGGACGGTTGGCCAGGCCAAAGCCTTCGAGCGAGAGCACGCCAAAGTGGTTCTCGACCAGCGGAACAGCGTAATCGGGGGCGAAGACCCAGTCGTCGAGCGGAGTCTCGGTGAAGCCTGATTCCCTGTGCTCCTGCTGGCGCTCGAACAAGGGCAGCGACGACGCGAACAGCAGCTCGCGCGGACGGAGTTGCTGCAACTCTTCCCAGACGCGGCGCGCGGCGTCGTCACCGCGAAATTCGGTGGCGCGGAAATCGCCGGTCGAGAGATCGAGCGCGGCGAAGCCGGCGCGGTCCTCTCGCGTGGCCACGGCGGCGAGGAAGTTGTTCTCCTCCGAGCCCAACATGGAATCGGCAACGGTGCCCGGCGTCATCACGCGCGTGACCTCGCGCCGCACCAGCTTCTTGGCGAGGCGCGGGTCCTCCATCTGCTCGCAGACGGCGACCTTGAATCCCTTGCGGATGAGCTTCAGCAGGTAATTTTCCGCCGAGTGATAAGGCACGCCGCACATGGGGATGGCCGCACCCTTTTCCTTGTTGCGCGAGGTGAGCTGAATCTGCAGTTCGCGCGAGGCGACCACTGCGTCCTCGAAGAACAGCTCGTAGAAATCTCCCAGCCGGAAGAACAGGAGGGTGTTGGGATGCTCTTTCTTGATGGCGGCGTATTGCCGCATCAGCGGCGTGGAGGGCTCATTCATTCGCGCAGC